>ERZ826220.11-NODE-11-length-261461-cov-202.547554_pt1 | contig 261461 bp, 245 predicted proteins | sample MGYA00519927_ERZ826220 | MGnify/ENA primary metagenome ERZ826220 (study PRJEB31778, sample SAMEA3449225) | human gut metagenome | biome: human gut; feature: human-associated habitat; material: faeces | place: United Kingdom | collected 2010/2012 ... | reverse complement strand
AATGATAAAAAACTCCTATCACTAACACTACTAATACAATTATACCTAATACTGCGAATAATACATTTTTATTTTTCATACCCATTCCTCCAATCATTTCAACAAATTACTATTTATCTAACTAATTCTATAATGTCCAACTATATCATCACGATATTCTAAAATATCTTCTTCATAATATCTTTGATAAGGATTAGCATGATGAATAATAAAAGTTATTCCTTTTTTATTTCTATTATCTGATACTATTCCAATATGTTTTTTAAATACAACAATGTCTCCACCTTGCCACTTATCTATTTTATTTATATCAGTAGTAAGACTTATAGCATTATTATCTAAATATATTTTTAAATTTTGAACTCTTCTAAAATCTATCCTTTTATCAATTGTATCTATTTTATATAAATCTTTATTGGCTTTAATATCTTCATTTACTAATACCATTAAATCATAGCCCGCATCTTTTAGGGCAAAGGCTACTACATCAGTGCAAACTCCGTATTCATCATTAGGATAGCCTGTAGTATAATATTTACTCTTGTATTTAGGTTTTGTTTTTATATAATCTCTTGCATTATTTAATATATCCGTTTGATCATCTATACCATCATTATCTTTATCTATATTACTCTTATAAGTTATTATATTGAAATCTTTATTTGTATATTTCTTATGCTCTATATAATTTAAATGATATAGTGCATATAGAACTATAATTATTAATATTACTATTATCAATGTAGTAATAATTGTTATTTTCTTTTTCATTTTTCTCCTTTTTTATTAATCCAGCTTATAGTATCTTTTATAGTATCTTTCATATCTCTATTTTTATATCCTAGCTCTTCTTTAGCTTTTTTATTACTAAAATTAGAATTAGAAGATAATGTATATAATGAATACTTTGTAAAGAGAGGTGTTTGTTTTTTTAAATTATAATATGCTTCAAAAAAAGGTGCTATTATTTTTGCTAAACAAATTGGTAATACTATTTTTATTTTTTTTATACCTTGTACATCACATATTAAATCTGATAGTTCTTTAATTGTTATATATCTATTTGATAAGATATAACATTCTCCTTTATTATCTTTTTTAGATGCTGTAATAATAGCGGCCGCTACATCTCTAACATCAACAAAATCATATCCTCCTTTTACTGTAGCAAATAGTTTTCCATTTGATACTTCTCTTACTAATTCAGTTAAATGGCTATTACCATAATCATATGGTCCTATAATTCCTGATGGATGAATAATACAAGCATTTAAGTTTTTATTTTTAACTGCATTCATAACATATTTTGCTGCTTCGGCTTTTGTTTTGGCATATAATCCATGAACTTCATCAGGATTAAAATCAGTTATTTCTTCTATTAAATCATTATTTTCTTTCTCTGGAATGGCATGTACACTACTAATATAAATAAGTTTAGCTTTTGTTTCTATTACTTTATCTACTACATTTTTAGTACCATTAACATTTACATTATAAACAAGTGGATTATATTTAGTCTTTATGTATACAACTGCTGCACAGTGAATTACAAATACTTCTTTTCCCTCTATGTTTTCAAAAAGAGGTAATAAGGTTTCTTTCTTTGTAACATCTCCATAATATATTTTACACTTTAATTTTTCTAATGATTTTATTGATTCGCCATTTAAAACGAAAGCTCTTATTTCATTATTATCATCTTGTTCTAACTTTCTTATAATATTATTTCCTAAAAAGCCATTTGCTCCTGTTACGATATAGATTTTTTTCATAGTTTTCCTCCTATCTAATAACTTCTATATATAATTATATCACTAATTAGATAAATTAAAAAGAGCTAGAATGTATCTAACTCAATTATTTTACTCTATACATCTTCTTCTCTCATCATTCTTCATACCTAACTTCACTCATATAGTTAAATCCACTTAAGAAATAATCATCTTGATATTCTCTTACTCTATTTTCCATAATATCATTTATAGGTATAAGAGTTAAATCTTTTAATACTACATATTTATATGTAAAAGTTAATACTTCATCATAATATTTAGTTAACATATTAATTTTTACTGTAGTAGTAACTGTTTTATTTAGATCAGGATCAAAATAACTCATTAATTCATAAAAGGCTTTATCTGTTTTTACTATTCTTTCATTATATATTCTAATTACTTTTTCACCTTCATAATTACCACTTACTTTTTCAGTAGTAGGATATTTTTCATTGCCATAATTCTTACTATATAAAATATTATCTTTTACATAAACATAATTAGACATAAAATCATAATCTATTTTTTTACCAAGAAATTCTGTTGAATATTCCCATTTTAGATAATCACTTAAACTATAATTAGCTTTTAAATACATATCATAACTATCATTTATTTTATTATCTGTATTATTATCATGTAGTGTATATATAGTATCATTATAATCATAAAATTTTATATCTGGTCCAGCATCAGGAGTAATATTCATAACTTTGATATTTTTATCTACATCATATACTTTTTTATAATTAAATTTTCCACTATCTAATTTTTCTGGATTAAAAATATATATGGAATTATTATTTATAAAGGAGTATTTATTAAAACATGTATCTTCGTTTAATATTTCTCCATCAGTTAATTTTAAATACTTTTTATCTGGATATTTCTTTTTTAGTTCTTCTATGATAGATGTTGCCTCTTTAGGTGTATATTCTATCGGCATTGGTTTATTACTTATTATAGCAATAATAACCACCATAGATATTAATATAACAATTCCTATAATAGCATAAATTATTTTTTTATTCTTCATATCACACCTACTTTTCTATATATCCACTTGTCTTTTGTAAGTACATATCGTCAGTTACTGGTTTATATCTTTCTCCATCATATTCATCATTAAATCCATTATATGCCTTATATATTTCATTTGTTTCAGTATCATAAACTCTTTCATAACCAAGTGTGGCATCACTTTGTTTTTGACTCATAATATCAAAAGATGTATTTCTTTTATTCCATGAATCCATTATTCCATCGCTTATCTCATTACCTATTGCTCTAATTTGTTGGAAGTTTTTCATGACTGCGTCTTGTTGTTGATTAAATCCATTTATAAATGTATCTGTAAAACTAAGTGAAGAACAAATTGTATTTAATGTATTTTCCCAATCAATAAATTCATCTTTTGGTGTAGTAATAAAAATCGTATCATATACACTTAAATATTGTATATCTATTTGTTTACCTGAAATTATATTTTCATAAACATAATAAGTACCTACATCATATACATAAGCAGTAAATATTCCTTCACCTTCTTCGCCATTTGCATCTTTAAATGTTGCCCTTAACATATCTCCACCTAAACTGCCTTTACCTAAATTCTCACTTACAGTAAAATCTGTTAAAGTTGGAAAGGTAAATGCAGCCGTATTATTTAAAGTACCTAAATCATTAAATATTTTATAAAATCCTTCGGTATCCTTAGTGGCTATTACACTAGTTTTAGCAAACATATCATTTGGATAGTATTTTTGTTGCCATCTTTTGGCATCTTCTGATTTGTTATAACCTTCAGATTTCATATTGAAGAAAAATTGATAAAGTGGTTTATCTGGATTATATACTTTAATTGTATAATGAATATAATCTCCTAATGTATCTACTTTCCATCCTTTTGGTATCTTAATAGAAAACTCATTTGTTTTATAATCTTCAAGTTCTATTTTACTAGCCTCTGATTTTACTATTTTAATGTTTTTGTCTGGATTATAAAATAGTCCTTTATCATTATCTTTAGTTAATAAAAGAATACCTCCTATTACTATTAGAATAACTACACTTATTATAATTAGATTTTTTTTTGAAATATTTAATTTTCCAATCTTAATCATTTCTCTTCTCCTCTCTATTTTATATTATAAATTAAAATCTTTATTAGGGCAATAGACTTGTCTTAAAAATCATTGCTTTTGCTGGAAAGTTATTTTTATTATTTAAAAAGTATAGTATAATAGTGTTTAAGGAATGGTGGATTATGAATTTTAAAGAAGTTTTAAATGAATATTTAAAAGAATTAAATTGTTCTTCAAAAAAATTATCAAATGAATCTGGACTATCTGAATCAGTTATAAGTAGATATAGAAGTGGTGAAAGAACTCCAGTAAAAAATAGTGAACAATTGAATAAATTAACTAAAGCTCTTTTTAATATTGCTAAAGATAATGGTAAAAATAAATATACTTTTGATAAAATAGTAAGTGATTTTAATAGTGTATTAACTAGTGATGACTTTGACTATACTACTTTTAGTAATAATTTAAATACTTTAATAACATCACTAAACATAAATACTCATGAAATGTCTAAGTATATTGTATTTGATGCCTCACATATTTCAAGAATTAGATATGGTAAAGCTAAGCCATCTAATCCAGTAGAATTTTCAAATAAAATATGTTCTTATATTTTAAATAGATATAAAAATCCAGATGATATAAATAATTTAATGATGATTATTGGATGTAAAAAAAGTGATTTATCAAACGAAAAAATCTATAGTACTTTATTTAATTGGTTAACTAGTGAAATAGTTCCTGTTAAAAATCAAATTTCTGATTTTTTACATCATCTTGATTCATTTAACCTAGATGATTATATAAAAGTAATAAAATTTGATGAATTAAAAGTTCCTAGTATCCCTTTTTATAAAGCTAAAACTAAACATTATTATGGTATTGAAGAAATGAAACAAGGCGAACTAAATTTTTTTAAAGGGACTGTTTTATCTAAATCTAAAGAAGATATATTTATGTGTAGTGATATGCCCATGGAAGATATGGCTAAAGATATAGATTTTGGTAAAAAATGGATGTTTGCTATTGCTATGTGTTTAAAAAAAGGGCATCATCTAAATATTATTCATAACTTAGATAGGCCTTTTAACGAAATGATGCTTGGTCTAGAAAGTTGGATTCCTATTTATATGACTGGTCAAATATCTCCTTATTATTTAAGTAATCTTAAAAATAATGTATATAATCATTTAAACTATGTATCAGCAGCAGCAGCTTTATCTGGAGAATGTATAAATGGTTTTCATAATAAAGGTATGTATTATTTAACTACTAATAAAAATGAAATTAAATACTATAAAGAAAAAAGTGATTTACTTCTTAAAAAAGCTAAACCACTTATGGAAATTTATAGGGAAAGCAATATAAAGGAATGCCATTTATTTTTAAAGAAAGATGAAAATATAGAATGTGATAGAACAAGATATATTTCTTCATTACCTTTATTTACAATTAGTGATGAATTATTAATTAAAATCTTAAAAAGAAATAAACTTACAAAAGAAGAAATTAATAAGATAATTAAATATAAGAATAATGAATTTAAACATATGAATAGTATTCTTAAAAAGAACAAAGTATTTGATTATATTTATGTTATTAAAGAAAATGAATTTATAAGTGATACTCCTTCCCTTTTATTAAATAATTTATTCATAGATAAAACAATTAACTATACTTATAAAGAATATATCGAACATTTAAAATTAACAAATGAATATGCTAAAAATAATAAAAACTATAATATCTTAACTGAAGAAGATAAAACTTTCAAAAATATAACGATAACTATTTTAAAAAATAATCATGTTATTATTTCAAAAAATTCTAATCCAACAATACATTTTGTTATTAGGCATCCTAAGTTAGTTGCCGCTATTGAAAGTTTTAATCCTCTTGTAAAGGAATTATAATTTATAATATTAATTATTTTAATAGAGGATTAGAAATTGATCTAATCCTCTATTTTTTACTTATACAAATAAAGTGTCATTATCCCAAAGTCATGTAATGCCATCTATTATTAATATTAATATTTTGTATTTATTTTTTTACACTTTTTATATTTTGTAATTCGAATCTATATTTTTGTTTTATTTCTGGATATTTATGATGATCTACTTCTGATATAAACATATTATATGGTCTTATATATAGTTTATTATCTCCGTATAAAGCTCTGTATATAACATATTCCTCTTCTGTTTCACTATTTATTGCTATATCTTCAACTAGATATAGGTCTCCTTTAAAATGTTTATATATTCCTTTTATTTTTATTTTATTCATATATATTTTTCACCTCTTAATATTTTTTATATTTAACTAAATAATATTGGTATATTACCATATAGTATTATTCTTAATATTCCTATTAATACTAAATGTAATGGATAATATAGATAGAAGAACCATTTTAACCATTTTGTTTTTCCTCTTTCTCCATTATAATTCTTTAGTAGTGGATATACTAGTACTGCAAATAAAGATATTATTCCATATATTTTATTTACAAAGATAAATGATATTAAGGCATATAATGATAACCATAACATCATTGCTTTCATTTGTTTATTTAAATTACCTCTAGCAGAATACATAGATAGTATACTCATTACCGCTATTGAACTAAAGTCAGCAGGAAAAGCTATTACATTTATTAATATTACTAATATCCATTTCTGATATTCTTTTAACTTATTATTACCATTAGCTACATATAAAGCTACTACTGCCCAAGCTAGTGACCACATGATACTAGTTTGATTAAAGACACTACCCGTAGTAAATGGTATATAATTTATACCGAAGGCAAAACAATAAGCAAAGTGTGATATTATAGCAAAGATAAATAATCTTGTTATATATTTTTTTAGATTCTTAGTATAATAATAGCCTTCACATATAAAGAAAAACATAATAGGAGCAGTCAATCTACCAATAACATGTAATATTATAGGTACAATATTATTTTGCATATTAGGGTATAAAAGATCTGCTAGATGATCTATTGTCATAGCTATTATTGCTATTATTTTTAAATGATTTGAATTTAATTTTTTCATATTTATTCCTCTATAATCATTATATCAAAAAAAGTAGAATATTTCATCTACTTTAGATTAATTTTATTTATTTCCTAATGAGCTTATAATCTCATTAGGTGATAAGAAGCCTATGGTCTTCTTATCAAATATTTATTTTATCTAAGTTGTTTTTTATTTAGTATACTAATTCCTATTAAATTGCAAATTAATGTAAATATAATCATATAATACATGACATTATTTCTATCTATAACACTTAAGTCAGATATTCTCCATGCAATAGATGAAGGTAATATATCATTAGTCACTTCGTATACTTTTCTTTTAGTTCCAGTGAGATATTTAGGATTTTTTGTGATTTCTAGTACTGGTCCATTATCTGAGATTACATTTTGATTTATATATTCTGGTTCTTTTAAGTGTTCTAACATTAGAAATGATAAAACTGATAAACCAAATACTATAATTGTAGATATTACTACAGTTAATGTTTTATCGGCAAATAAGACTGCTAATAAAGTGAATAATGAAGTAAATGATATTGTAAGAAGAATAACTTCGATAGATATTTTTAATATTTCTATAGTACTTAAACTACTTGGTTCTAAGAAGAACAAACCAAATATAAGTATAATAAACATATAGGTAAATAAACACATTAATCCTTCTATTATACAAGTAATTAGATATGATAAATATATTTTTGTTCTTCTATAACCTGATATTATTTTATAATTGATTGTTCTATCTGAAAAATCACTACCTACATGTAGGCTAGTAAAAATTGCTATAAAGAATCCTATAAAGGCACTGAAAAACCAAATTATATCATAGCTTACTTCAGCACTACCTGTTTTAATATAATTATACTGGGTTATACAAAGAAAGATAGTTATTATAAATATTATTATTATTGAACTAAGAAAAATATTACTGTTTTTTATTCTAAATAATTCTGATTTTATTAACTTACTCATTTTCTCCTCCTAGTAACTTTAAGAAATAATTTTCTAATGTATCTTTTTCTTTTTTGATATCTTCTATTTCTATTTTATTATTATTTAGTTCTGTTATAAATTTAGGTATATTTATTTTATTATATATAGTTATTTCTTCTTTACCTGTTTTTTCATAATTTATATTATTATCATCTAAGTATTCTGCTAATTTATCAGTGTCTTTTATTTTTACTGTTGTTTTCTCTCTTATTTTACTATTTAACTCTTCATAACTTATTTCTTCTACTATATGACCTTTATCTATAAATCCATAATTAGTAGCAATTTTTGATAATTCATCCAAATAATGACTTGATATTAGTATTGTTATATTACTTTTTTTATTTAAATTTAATACTAATTTTCTTATTTCTATTATACCTTCTGGGTCTAATCCATTTATTGGTTCATCTAATATTAATAAGTCTGGATTGCCTACTAGGGCACAAGCTATCATTAATCTTTGTTTCATTCCTAATGAGAATGTTCTAACTTTTTTATTTTTTTCTTTTAATAAGCCTACTTTATCTAATAAGCTATCTATTTCTTCATATGAAGTTATTCCTTTTATTTTATATACTTCTTTTATATTATCATAAGCATTCATATTATAGTATAAATATGGATACTCAATAATTGCTCCTATTTTCTGTCTCTCTTTATTTATATTTTTATCTTTATTTGATATTCTATAGATAGAATATGTACCACTAGTAGGTTCTTCTAATCCACAAAGTAATCTAATTAACGTTGTTTTACCTGCTCCATTTTTACCTACTAGTCCGTATATGCTTCCTTTTTCAATATGTATATTTAAATTATTTAATGCTTTAAAATTACCATATTTCTTTTCTAAATTTTTTACTTCAATTATATATTCCATGATTAGCCTCCCTCTATAATCTATAATCATTATATCAAAAAAAGTAGAATATTTCATCTACTTTAATTTTTTTATCAAATATTTTTTTAAAATTTGGCTTAAATTTGGCTTAAATTTGGCTTAAATTTGGCTTATTTTATTTTTTCTTGATATTTCTTAGTTAAAATATAATCAACATTTCTAATTTGCTTATCATTTTCTCTCACTAGAAAACCATTTTCGAGCCACTCTTTAATCCAGTTATTTGCTGTATTCAGGCTTATCTTAAAATGACTTGCTATATCTTTAGCCTTAATTTTACCATTATTTAATATATAATTTGCTATCCATCTTTCTCTTTTATCTAGTGTATCTAAGATATTTACCTCTTCTTTACTATTTAAATATATTTCTTTTACTCTATTTCCAACTGCCTCAAAAGTATTTGCCATAGTAGAAATAAAATATTCTAACCACTCTGTTATATCAGCATCTTTTCTTCCAAAATAAAAATTATGATGTAATCCCATTTGTAGAGAATTATAATAATCATTTATGTTCTTATCATAAAACTCTTCCATTACATAAAATCCTTTTAAGTCATATCCATATGCTTTTAATATATAATTAGCAAGTAATCTAGATGTTCTACCATTGCCATCCCAAAAAGGATGAATAGTAACAAACTCATATTCTATGATACCAGCTTTTATAGGGATAGGAATATCTTTAGATGTTTTATTATCAAACTCTTTTATCATTTGATTAATTAATGCTTTTATATCTTTTGCTTCTGGTGGCATATACACTATTTGCTTAGTTAATGAATCTTCCACTATATTTTGACCATCACGATATGTTGCTTTAGCATTTAAGTTCTTTCCAATTATTAAGTTATGTACTTTGAATATTAAATCCTCAGTTATACTATTATTAGTATCTGCTTCTTTATTTAAATACATTAAAGCATTATAGTAATTTCTTACCTCTAAAACATTTCTTTCATGTGAATTATTAGTATTTTCGATTATTTTTTTTACAGTATTTAAATCCAAACTATTTCCTTCTATTTTAGTAGAATAATGAACCCTTTTAGCAATAGTTTCTTTTTTTATTTCTTCTTCAACTGATACTGGTATTTCTAATAAATCTACAATTTCTCTTGCTCTATTTATTTTTAATAAATCATTTACTATTTTATTAGTGTAATTCCATTTTATATTCATTTTTTCCATGGTATTTCCCCCTCTAATTTTATATATAATATTATATCAAAAAAAGTATAATATTTCATCTACTTTATATTATTTTAATATATATTTCTTGCTTATATATGAATGTATGGCTGATACTTATTTAGAGACAATATATTATATTGGCTCTAAATAACACTAACAAGACTAATATAATTAGGCTTGCAGTGAACATAAATATATTATTTATACAAAATTTGGCTTATTTTCGGCTTATTTTATTTTTTCTAACGTATCTTCACTTATACTTTATCTTATTTTTAACTCTAACATAATTATCTATATTATATAAATTATAATTTTAATACATTATTTATATCTTCTTTTAATAATATCATTATCTTCTATATTACCTATTAGTAGTGGAGAATTAACATCATGATTATGATAATTTTCTATTACTTTATTCTCATCATAATTAGCATAACAATACTTGCAAAAGTGTCTACAACTATTATATACACCTATATCTACCATATTAACACATCTGCAATATTTACTACCTCTTGAAGTCCAATTCTTATAAGATTTACCAGTTAACTTATAGGCAAGTGTATGAGATAAACATTCTTCTTTTATAAAGCCATATTCTTCTAATGTTTCTTCTTCAGCACAAGTCTGAACTGTCATATTATTATTACCTGCTATCTTACTAAAAGACTCTCCTAGTAACTTATAATCTTCTTTAGTAAAAGATTTAATTTTTAAAATATTATTATTCTTTCTAACATTCTTATAATCATCTATAAATGATACTATAATATGTTTTACATAACCATTTAACATACTACATAGTTTATTAAAAGCCTTTATATGATATTCTATATTATATTTATCACTTAAAAATATTGGATCATATCTAATATATATATTATCTATTCCTATTATATTAGATAACTCTTTTACTCCTTCAATTATATCCCTCTTATCTATAACATTAGGTTCAATATTTTTATTATAAGGAGTTATTGTTATATGAAATAGTATTGGTTTATCTATTTCTTTTATTCTATCTATTATTGGAAGAGGATTCTTAGTACAAAAAACTATTAAATCAACATCTTCAAAATATATTTCATTTACTAAGTGATAATTAAAAGGATTTCTTGCCATAACATATCCTTCTTTATATCTGTTCATAAACCACTTGGTATAAAAAGCTACTATATCAGTTCTTCCACTTACATTTAATATCATACTTACATCACACATATATTATATCAAAAAATACATAAGTTTTAAACCTATGTATTTATATTTTATCTTTTTTAAATAAACTTAAAACTCTAGATTTTGCTTTTTTATTTGATACTGGTTCTTCTATTTCTTTAGTATCTAATTCTTCCTCTAATTTATTTAAATAATCTAGTAATGATTCGTGTCTTTCTACCATCACACCAGTTAAAAGACTTTCTAGTTTTTCTCTATGTTTTAAATCATTTATTCCTTTTTCCTTAAATAAATAATATTTCATTTCTTCTTTTATTTCATCATTAATAGAATCTAATTCTAATTTAGTAATATATTCTATATCATAATCATAATTGTTATTATTTTCGTTTGTCATTCTTTCTATAAGCCATTTACGAATTTTAGAATCCAATGTTTTACTTAATAAAATTACATCACTTTGATGATGAGTATTATCTACTATATCTAACTTATCATAAATTAAAGTATATAAATCCATAAAGATATCAAAATCAGTAATACTCTCTAATACTTTTAAATCAAAATCTTTATATTGATTACTTATAAAATATGGATTCATTAAAAGAGCAGTATAGTGCATAACAAGCCTTTCATCCATATTACTTATCTTAATTAAATTATTTAAGTATTCTGGATCGTTACTACCTGCTATAAGATTATGATCAAATATTCTAGAACTCTTACCTAATAAATCATATAGTTCTTTTGGTAAACTACTAATATACTCAGCATCATGAAAGAATTTTTCTCTTGGATTTACTATATAATAATATAATGCTCTAGCATTCATTCTATTTTTAGCATTCTTTAATATTTCTACTTCTTTACGATAATCTTTTCCTTGAATAATTCTCTTATAAGTCATGATTTCAAACAATTCTTCATTAACGTTAGGTGTAATACACTCTGCTAAAATCTGCATATTTTCTAAATGATATTTATCTTTTAATGAATTTTCATTAGTGGCTAAATACACTAAATTATCTACTGAATGATTTGCTTTTGATATTAATAACATATCTTTTTGGTGATATGGACTATTTATTGAAAATATATTTTGTGCTACACCTACTAGAGCATCTGCTATATATGAATCTTTTGCCTCAACAATCAAATTTAAATCTTCATTATGATATGGACTATCTATAAATAAGTCTTCTTGTATTGCTTTTAAACAATATCTAGTAGTATCTGCCTTACTTATCATCTCTATATCTTTATAAAAATCTTTATTTTCTAAAAACTTCTTACTACATATTCTCCAAAATAAATGCCAACATCCATCACCATTTTTTAATTTTGTGATAGCCTCTATTCTCTTTTGATAATCTTGACAATCTAATAAATTTCTATCAATTAATATACCCTTAAAGTTTTTTACTTCTTGATAATCTATATTTAAATTAATAAAATTATCTATTTGTTTAGAATTAATGCTTGATATCCAATATTCAAAAGAATTTGCTGTTTTAAATTCATCTACTAAATCATATTTTTTTATTTGACTTATTATTTGTTTTAATGTTTCATTATTCATATCAAAAACCTCCATTCGATAATATTATAACATATTTTCTAATATTTTTACTATTATTTTAGTATATATTATTGCTTATATATAATATATATGGTTGATATATTTATTTGAGACAATACCTTGGCTCAAATAAACACTCTAGAACCATAGATCTAGAGTGAACATAATAAACTAAACATTAATACTTCTATATTCTTTAATACCCTTATTCATAAGAATATAATATAAAACAATAGTTACTAAAATAATAATAAATACATGCACGCCAAGTAATAAATAGATATTTAACTTATCATATAAAGCAAAGATACCAATTACTGAGATAATTATAATACCCATATTAATAAATACCGCTACCATACTACTCATACTCTGTTTTACTACTTCAGTATCATTTGAAGCATTCATCTTAGGATATTTCAAATTAATAACTAATCCTAAAACACTAGATAAAGTAATAGTACTAATACTCATAATTGTTATTAATAATATATAAATAATATTAACTTTAAATACTATAAAGAATATTAATTCAGATATAATAACAAAAGGTAATTCAATAATATATGGATAAATTATCTTAGACTTAAAAATATCCCTCTCACTAATAGGCAAACTCTTCGTAATATTTATCGTCTTACCTTCTAGTGATACACTAGAAGATGTTATCGAAGTCATCAAACACGAGAATAGTACCAAAACATAATAAATAACTGGTATCGAAATATTTATATTTAACTCCTCATTACTAAGTAACATCTCTATAATACTATTTCCTTTAATACATAAAAGTATTGTTAATACTAGTACTAAAAGTAAACCAAATATCGTATTAAACATATATACAGGTGAAGAGAAATATCTCTTTAATTCTTTTATAGTTAAAGCCTTAATAGGACTATTCTTTTTATATACTTCTTTTTTATTCTTATTCTTTCTTACTATACTTTCTTTAGAGCCCTCTATTATTTTAAAGTAATATTTACCTCCTAGTAAAATAAATAATATAAATGGAATAATATTTATTAATAATAATTTTAAAAATACCATGATATCAAACTTATCTATTAATATAGTATAAGCTCCTACTGGGTAATATATTCTCGTTAACATATCATTAATACTAGAAGCCCTACTTGCTATATCTTCGATAAAATTATTTAAATTAAAACTTAAGAAAAAGATACCCATAAAGATAATACTAGATAGTATTGTTTGCATTATCTTCTTTGATTTAAATTTACTTGATACCAGTTTAACCAAATAACCTAAGATACTAGATATAACAGTAGGTATAATTGGTATTAGTATAGTCATAATAAAAGATATTATATAAAAACTTATACTAGGATGTTCAAAATAAATATAGATAACAAAGGCTGGTAATAAAAACATTAAATTATATATATACTGAAATAATATTAATTTAAATATTCTAACAAATAGTATTTGACTTCTTTTTATTGGTAATGAAAATAATAAATCATTATCTTTACATTCAAATAGTATTCCTTGTGATTTATAAATACCTTCAATTATCGTTATAATACTAACCATAAAGATAAATAAACTAAGCATTACATAAGTTAAACCAATTTCATGTAATGGTTTACCTATCATATAGGCATAATAACCTATTGAATAGGCTACTACTAAGAAAAGAAATACTGGTAATAATATCTTCTTTTTAGTACTAGCATTCTTACCCGCTGAATATTTAAACATATTCATATCACAGGTAAGAACAGCTTTTAATAGTGATAGTGTTTTCATTATTTTTCACCTAGTTCTAAGAATACCTGCTCTAACGATTCATCACCTTTGATATCTTTCATCTTACCTACTTTAACAATAGTTCCATCTTTAATAATAGCTACTCTATCACATAATTTTTCCGCTACATCAAGAATATGAGTAGAGAAAAATATTGTCTTACCATCTTTAGCCATATCCCTCATTATTTCTTTCATGTCATAGACAGCTTTAGGATCTAAGCCAACGAATGGTTCATCCATTATTAACACTTTAGGATTATGAGCTAAAGCAGCAATTAAAGCAATTTTTTGTTTCATACCATGAGAAAAACTTGATATATCATCATTTAATTTATCTTCTATCTCAAACATTTTAGCATACTTTAGCGTATTTTCTCTTCTTATATCCTCTGATACTTCATACATATCACAGATAAAATTAATAAAATCAATTGCCTTCATATTTTCATATAAATCAGGATTATCAGCAACATATGCCATTATTCTCTTACATTCTAAAGGCTCTTCTTTAATACTTTTATTATCTACTAATATATCACCTTCTTCAAAATCAAGAATACCCATAATACACTTTATCATAGTAGTTTTACCTGCCCCATTATGACCAATAAAAGCAAATATCTCACCACCTTCAATTTTAAAACTAATATTCTTTAATACTTTCTTTTTACCATTATAAGTCTTACTTACATTTTTAATTTCTATCATAAATCCTCCTATTTAAGTACATTAGTAGTATCATTTAATAATTCTTGAACATTATTAAATACTTTAGATAAGTGATAACCATCTACAAAGACATGACTAACTGTTATATTTAAAGATATTTCATATATACCATTATTTTCTATATATTTACCCCAACATACTCTAGGTACAGTCTGTGAACTTTTATCTTCAGGAATAGGATGCGTCATACTAATAAAATCAGTCCATGGCAAACAAGTTATATAGTATTCATTATAACTAGCAGTAGAATTATAACTTTCATTATTTAATTTATCCTGATATTTAGCCTTATCTATTCTCTCTTTAGCCATCTCATAGAATTCTTTATAATTATCTTTATTTATAAGTCTAACATTTTCAAATATCTCATTTTTTGTCATTACTGTAATAGCGGGATTTATCTCATCATATAAAACAGGTTTATTATTTTCAAATCTCATTCTTAAATTATCGACACTATTAAGTGCTTTAACAACAATATATAACATATTTATAAAGAATGATTCATTATGTTTCTTAGTATGTTCTACTAATGAAGTAACATCTAACTTTACAGTAAGACCATATGTCGGATTATTAAAAGAATTAAACCAATCATAAGTCTTCCTTCTCGGTAAATTATCTAAATCAATTTCATACATCACTATCTTTCTCCTTATTTTTTATCATTATAGCAGATTCCTATCTATAAAACCTTAATATTTTCTTAAATATTATCTATCTTTATTTAATGTAACAGTAGTATCCCCTATTCCACCATTTAATTTTATAGTGTTAGAGCCCATTCCTAGTACTTCGTTATCACTTACTTCTTTATTATCAATTAACACTTTACCAATACCTTTATTTACTTTAAAAGTATAATTATTACCAATTAAATTTAAAGATAAAGATCCTATTCCTATATCAACAGTACTATTACCAGTAATCTTTGATGTAATATTAGTTTTACCTACTCCTATATCTAAATCTAAATCATTAATATTACCATTTAGAATAGTAAAAGAACCCGCTCCCGTATTAATATTAGTATTATCAGAATAAATATCTTTAATTAAAGTAGAACCTGCTCCTAAATCAAGAGCTAGTTTTCTAGTATTCATATTTTCAATATTTAAAGTACCTGCTCCCATATCAATATCAATCTTATTTAATACAATATTACTAGGAATATAAATAGTTAATTCATCTTTCTTATTATTAGAACTATACCATATCTTTCTATTTTCTTTTACTATTAAAGCACTATCTTGAATAGTATATTTAACATTATTACTATTTGTTTCTACAGAGAATTTATCTCCTACTTTAATATTCAAATTATTATATATTAAATCTATATCAATATCATCTATATTAGTATTATCATTATTCCATAACACTCTTACATCTCCATTATCAGAAGAATCACTAAATACACTAATTAAACTATATATACCATTTGTTATACCTGATATAATAGTAAAAGTTAAGAATATAGCAAAAGCCATAGATAAATATTTAATTATTTTCTTACCAGTGGTCACTTAATATCAACTCCACCAAACATACACATAGCATTTATATAAATATTCTTTTTAGAATTAGTATTTTCTTTTTTATTAGTAACTCCTCCAAAGATAGAAGTAGATTTTACAATAACATTAACATCCTCTGGTACTAAAATATTAATACCTCCAAATATACTTGAAGCATTAATTACTATATCTTTTTCAATAATAGCTTCCCTTAAATCTAATTTAATACCACCAAAACATGCTGTTACATCACTACCATTAAACTTTTTATTACTTAAATTTACATCTTGTCCTGAGAAGGCTGCAAAATAATTATCATCACTATTTTTTTCTTTATTTAATTTATTTATTTTATCATTTACCTTACTATTAAAACTATTCTTAAATATTAATGATAATCCTATAATTACTATAATAGAAGGTACTATTAATTTCCATATCTTATCCAAATCTAAGATATCATTCATACCTAGTAATAGAATAACTCCTACTAAAAGACCAATTATATTACCAGTTTTATCCTCATTAGAAAATAAACCTATAAAACAAGGTATTATAATAAATAAAGACCACCATCCATCAAAGAAAATATCAATATTAGTAATACCTAAACTATTAGTACCAACAAGTACTCCAAGTAAAACCAAAACCACACCCCATAAAATACTTTTCATATTATTCATTATTATCTCTCCAATCTTTATTATTTAATATCCATTTATTATCTGGATTTTCTTCTAGAAGTATTAATACTTAAAATTCACTAAATAAAAATTCTGCTACTTCTTTTTCTAATATTTTATCTTTAATTATTTTTATTTCTTTAACCGTTTAATTCTCCTTTCTTATAATTGCATTGTATCACATGATACATTATTTGTATATATTATTTAGATAATATTTTTATTTTTTCTTTTCACTCTAAGCCTAAGGTCTTAGAGTGTCATTTCTAGCTTGTAATCTAGAAATGATAGTATTTGTTAAAATATGTAAAAAGATATAGACTTTTATAGATATTTATAGTATAATTAACTCACGAAGGAAATACTATATATTGTAGTATTTTCTTACCGAGCCCCCCATACATTTGAGATGGCAAGGGCTCGACCTCGAGTTGATGCCGAGCATCAGCATTCCCACCTTTTGGTGGGTTTTTTATTGTCTACAAAAAAGTTTATTTTTTAGACCCTAGGCTAAAAAATACCCTATAGGACCTTAGGCCTATAGGGCAATAGAAAATAAATTATTTATTATTTAATAAATGTTTAATAGCTCTAGTTACAATTAATTTACCATATTTATAACTAATAGACCCCTGTTGATAAGCAATATAAGGACTTCTAAGAGGACCATCACAAGATAGTTCTATAGAACTACCCTCAGTAAACGAACCCGAAGCCATAATAATTTTATCATCATAACCAGGCATTTCTGATGGCATAATCATAGCACTAGAATCTACTTTAGAATTAAACTGAATACCTCTAACATATTCTATTAAATCATTTTCATTATTAAAAATAATATTTTGAACAATATCTACTCTTTCACTATTATATTTAGGACTAACTTCATATCCTAATTTTTCCATAACATAAGAAGTATATATAGCAGTCTTTATAGCATTTGCTACTACCATCGGAGCAAAGTATAAACCTTCTAATATATATCTATTCTGATTAAGAGATGGTCCCACTTCCAAAGCCTGTCCAGGAACATTTAATCTTTCAGCGCATAAATTAATTAAATCTTCTCTTCCAACAATATAACCACCATTTGAAGTAATAGCTCCTCCTAAGTTTTTAATAAGAGAGCCTACACAAACATCTGCTCCTACCTCAGTTGGCTCTTTAGTAGTAACCATTTCACAATAACAATTATCTATCATAACAATTACTTCTTTATCAATACTTTTAATTAATTTAATTACCTTTTCTATCTTATCAATATTAATACTATCTCTAGTACTATAACCTTTACTTCTTTGTATTTCAATTACTTTAACTTTATTATTCTTAAGAAAATCTTCTATTTTAACATAATCAAAGTCATTATCTATTAAATCTATTTGTTCATATTTAACATTAAAAGCCTTTAATGAAGAAGGATTATCATTAAAACCAATTACACTATCTAAAGTATCATATGGTTTACCACTAATTGATAATAAAGTATCTCCAGGTCTTAAAAGACCAAAGAAACAAGTAGTAAGAGCATGAGTTCCTGATATAAACTGACATCTAACCAAAGCAGCTTCAGCTTTAAAGATATCTGCAAAAACTCTTTCTATTTTATCTCTACCTGTATCATTATACCCATAACCAGTAGTACTATTAAAATCACTCTCACTAATACTATTTCTAATAAAAGCATCAAGTACTTTACTACTATTGTATTCCTCTATTTCATCTATTTTAGTAAATATTCCTTCTAAATCTTTATTACTATTCTTTATAATATCCTCTAACATTTCTTACCTCCATCTATTCTTATAATACTATTATTTATATAACTAGCATTATCACTTACTAAAAAGAAAACTAACTCTGCCACTTCATTTGGATTACCAAATCTACCTAATAGAATTTTATTTTCTTCTTTATTAATAAATTCTTTATCTAAATTTTTATTCATATTAGTATTAATCCATCCAGGACATATAGTATTTACTCTAACATATGGAGCTAAATAATTAGCCAAATTATTAGATAAAGATATTAATCCAGCCTTAGAAGCATCATAATCAACACTTTCTATATATGGAGTATCTATCCCATTAGTAGAACTAATATTTATTATTACACCATATCTATTTTCTTTCATTTTAGGTCCAATCTTTTGACATAATAAAAAAGGAGCCACTAAATTTATATCTAAAGTATTCATAAAATTATCTTTAGTTTTATCCTCAAATAAAGTATCACATGTAGTAGCAGCATTATTTATTAAAATATCTATTTTATCATATCTATCATAAATAATCCTTAACATATTATCTATTTCTTCTTCTTTAGCAAGATTACATTTAACTACCAATACATCAGTATTATATAATTTATCTAATTTACCTTTTAATTTCATTACTTCATCATAGTTATTATTGTAATGTAATATCACTTCATAAGAATCTCCTAGTAAAGATGCTATTTCACTACCTATATCACTTGAAGCACCTGTTATTAATACTATTTTCTTCATATTTCTTCCCTCTTCCATGGTATTATATCATATTTTATATTTTTTTTAAATAAAATACTTGTCAAAATCAAAAATATATGATATCATTGTTATTGTCTTATGGCGGAATTGGTGAAGTGGTTAACACGGTGGATTGTGGTTCCATTATACGTGGGTTCGATTCCCACATTCCGTCCCAGATAGATTTTAACTAACCATTATGGTTAGTTTTTTTATTATTAAATTTAAAAAAACTTGAGTATTTTACCCAAGTCTTTCTTTTACTAGTTTATTAACCAAAGACATATCAGCCTTACCTTTAACAAGTGGTGAAATATTCTTCATAATAAGTCCCATATCTTTTTGTGATGTAGGTTTTACTTCTTCAAATACTTTATCAATTATTTCAGTAAGTTCCTCTTCAGATAATTGTTTAGGCATATAAGTATTTAAGATTTCTATTTCTTTCTTATTTTGTTCTACTAGATCACTTCTACCAGCAGCTTCAAACTCTTTAATAGAATCATTTCTCATCTTAATTTGTTTAGATATTACTGTAATAACATCATCATCAGTTAATTCTTCTCTTGGATTAGGTTTAGCAAGTTGCATAGCACCCTTTACCATTCTAATTACACTAAGACGAAAACTATCTTTACTTTTCATTGCCTCTTTTAAATCATTATTAATTCTTTCTGATAGTGTCATATCTATCACTCCTTAGTAATTTCTTCTATTTTTCTTTCTAGAATTAATTATATTTTGTTTCTTTTCTTCTCTTAATTTAACTCCACGTGGTGTGTAGCCTTCTGCTCTTTTTTTAGCTCTAGAGAGATCACCATTACGTGCAACTTGTGTTTTGAACTTTCTTAAAGCAAATTCAACATTGTTGTCTTTTACATTAACGGTTACCTTAGTACCTGCTGACATTTTATCCCTCCTTCCGCTTTTTCATTAAAGATTATACCATTATTTAATACAATTTACAAGTATAACAAATATATTTTTTAATAAAATATGACATTTTTTTACTATTTAAAACGGAAAAAGGACTTTTATTATTAATTAAACCTAAATATCACACATTTTATTTTCTGTTTTACGCCGAATATAATTACCAAGAGATTCCCCTATTTGATAAATTACTTCAAGTGTTTTATATATAGCAGTTAACATACTAGAAGTTAACCCAGTTCCCCCTTCAATACTTTTCATTTCATTTATATTTAATTCTTTCATACTCTTCCTTCTTTCTAATTACATTTTTTAGGATTAGCTATACCATTTAATATTCCTGATACAAAAGCTATAACCATAGTTACTATACCAGTAATTAATATAGGATCTGCTCCCCCTTCAATATTCTTCATAGTAGTTACATCTAATTCTTTCATTACTCCTCACTTTCTAAGTAGATAATCAATTATTTTTTTATTTTCTTTTATTAGTTTTAAATCTAATGTTAAATTATTATATTTATATTTATTTGGCATATCTAAATTTATTGTTACTATTTGATAAGTAGTAATATTATCAGTGAAATATTCACTATCTATTTCTCTTATTTGATAATAATACTTTTTATTATTAATTATAATGATATTATTATTAGTAATAAATTTAATATTATCTAAAGGAATATATAATTTTATATAGTAAGAACTATCATCTTTAATTACAAGTCCACGTAATTTATAATATGTTTTATAATCTAAAAGCATAAATGCTATAATTAAGGAAAGTAGCATTATAATTATTATCATTACATAAACATATACAATATACTTTATTTTTCTTGTTAATATTATTTCACTATCAATATATCTATTCATTATATACCTCCTCTATCATATTAACTTCACCATTATCTATTTTAATTACTCTATTATATAAATCACTATTTTCTATCCGATGAGAAATAATAATAAATGTTCTATCATGAAAATATCTAAATATATCAAGTAATATTTCTCTTTCTAATTTAATATCTATTTGATTAAAACCTTCATCAATCATAATTATCTTACTATTTTTTAATAAACTTCTTGCCAGTATTATTCTTTGCCTTTGTCCTCCTGAAATATTGATACCATTTTCTTCAAGAATATAATCATATCCCAAAATATTATCTTTAACAATATCATCTATATGTAATATCTTACATATATTTAAATAATCTACTTCACGAACATCTCTATCAAGTAGAATATTATTTCTAATAGTATCATTAAATAATAATTCATTTTGTGATACATAAGTAATACTACTTCTAATATCAGACATACTATAATCATTAATATCATAATTATTTATAAATATTTTATTTCTGTCCGCTTGTAAATATTTATATAATAATTTTAATATAGTTGATTTACCACTACCAGAAGAACCTAGTAGTAGTACTCTATCTTTATCCTTAATAAATAAATTAATATTTTTAAGTACATAGTATTTATTATTAAAAGTATAACTTAAATTAACTATTTTAATATTACCATTAACTTCTAATCTCTTATCTTCATATATTTTTTCATCTTCAATATCAAAGAAATCATTAGCCCTTCTAATACTATTTTTAACATAATAATATTCATAAATTAAATCAATAATATTACGAAAAGGATAAATTAAATAACTAGATAAAAAACTTATAGTCATATAATCTCCTACTGTTACTTTACTATTCATAATCAAACTAAAAGTATAATAACTAACTAGCAAGATAATACTATCAGTAATAAACTCTTTTAATAAAAGAATAGTATTATTTATTTTATCAGTATAATAATTTATATTTAATAATTTAGAATAATTCTTACTAAACTTATAAATAATATTATCTTCTATATTAAGGCCTTTAATAGTTTCAAAACCATTTACCGATTCAATAATAGTATTATTTACTTCTACTACTCTCTCTTGCTTTGTTATAATAGTATTTTTTATTATAGTATTATAAATAATAATTATCAAAAAATATAGAAATGTTCCTACTAAATAAAGAATCAATATATCTTTATTTATATTAAATATAATTATAAATGATATAATAAACAATAATATATCTAGTAATATAGTTACTATTATTTTTGAAACAAAAGATTTTATATAAGATAAATCGTTTATTCTTGATAATACTTCAGAAGCCTTTTTATTCTTATAATAATTGAAAGGAAGTAAAATTACTTTACAAAAAGATTCAATTAAGAGAGTTACATCAAGCTTTTGATTTAAATAAATCAAAAGATGATTTCTAATAAAACTAGTTATATTCTTAATAATATACAAAATGAAGAATACTATTGTTATTAATTTTAAATTATGTAATTCTGTATCTATTACTTTATCAAATACTATTTGAGAATATAAACCTACTATGCATGATAGTAAAGTAAAGATAACAGATAGTATAAAGACTATAATAATATTACTTTTATTATCATTTAATACTTTAAAAATTATTTTTTTAATAATTTTATTACTCTTATAAACAGGTAACTCTGATACTTTTTCTAATAATAGTATATAGCCTGTCCACATATTACTAAAATCAAAAATATCTATTACTTCTTTACCAGTACTAGGATTCATTATAAGTATTTTATTATTATTAATCTTATAGACTACTACAAAATGCATATAACCATTTTTATTTACTTGACTAATAAAAGGTAAATTTACTTCTTTTATTTTATCTATCTCATCTACCTTAAATCCTTTAGCTGCGAACCCCAAGTGAGAAGCTGCTAAACTTATGTTGTAAAAACTAGTTCCATCTTTAGTTGTCTTTACTAATTCAATTAGTCGCCCCTTTGCTATATCACCCCCATAATAACGAATAATTGATAGAAGGCATGCCGCTCCACAATCCTTAAAACCATCTTGCTTAATGATGAGTTTCTTCTTCATTCTACCTCCCTTCATATATTAAATACACCTTTATTTTTAATTTTTACCTCAATCTGTAATATTTTTTAAAAAAAATTATTATTTTTATGACCTTAGGCATAAAAATACCTCTAAAGACCTAGGCTTTAGAGGCAATAAAAAAAACAAATACCCAATATAAGTACTTGTTTAAATTATTATCTATCCATGAAAATCCATCTTAGTTATAATATCATTTTCTATAACAATCTTCCCAATATCATATTTAAAATTATTATTACTACATTTAGATAAATCTTTAAGCTCACATTTACTATCATCATTTAAATATTCATAAGAAATATTAACCAAATATTTATTATCACTACTAGAAGTAATTTCAATATTATAGTTACCAGTATAATTACTCTTCCATCCCTTACCAGAATAATTTCTACAGTAAAGATTACCATCTATTTCATAATAATTATCATATTGTTTAGGATTATTAATATCAGATAACTTAAGATCAGTTTTAAATAAACTAGAACTAGCAAATGTAGCTAAATAACTCTTAATTTCATCAATATTTTTATATTCAGACTTAACATATTCCCCAGTAAAAGTAGAACCATCATCATTCTTAAAAGTAATATCTTTAACATCAGTAGTATTACCACAATAAGGCATTACCATAGTCTTTTCATAATATTCATTAGCCTTATCAATAATCTCTTTTACTTTACTCATAGTACTCTCTTTAACATTACTTTTTTTAATATAAGTACCACAAGCATACCCAGTATAATTATTATCTCTCTTCTTATAACTAATTTTATACCACTTATCACATGCATCATTACCCTCTAGTTCTTCCTCTATCTTAACCTCTTGGTAGCAGGATAATCCATCAATAATATCTCCTGTTACACTATTTCTAACATTTAAAAGAGCCGTATTACCATCACAAGCTACATAAGAAATAGCACTATCTTCCTTATTATCCTTATTATCTTCTACTACATCATTATTCTTATCATTCCTATTATCATTATTATCACTATCTTTATTAATTATCACTAAATAAATAATAGCTCCTACTAAAAGTAAAGCAATAAAGCCTCCTGCCACATACATAATAATCTTTTTCTTATCATTATTATTACTATTTAGTCTATTCATATCAACACCCTCCTCATCATTAACACCTTCTATTTGTTTCTCAATATCATTCATCATATCCTCCTACTAAATATAATATATCACATTTTTAATAAAAAGAATAGTTTTTAATATAAATTTCAATACAAAATAAGACACATAACGTGTCTTTAAAATATTATACTCTTTGATTTATAAATTCCATTCTTAACTTATCTGCTAAAGTAACAATAAATTCCGAATTAGTAGGTTTAGCTTTGTCAACATCAACACTATGTCCAAAAATATCATCCATAAGATCCCAATCACCACGATTCCAAGAAACCTCAATAGCATGTCTTATAGCCCTCTCTACTCTAGATACAGTAGTATCAAACCTATCAGCAAGTTCTGGATATAACTCCTTAGTAATAGCTCCTACTATTTCAGGATTATCATATACCATAGTAATTGCCGTCCTTATATACTGATACCCCTTAATATGTGATGGCATACCAAGTTCATGCAATATTCTACTTATAGATTGCTGTAAATTATTATTAAATAAATTAAGACTTTTCTTTTCCAAAGTATTAAAAGTATCCAGTATTCTATCTTCTAAATCAAATAAATCAAAAGGTTTTAATATATAATAAGTAACACCATATTCACTAACTTTCCTTATTGTATCAGGAGCATTATATGAAGTAGCCACTATCACATTAGGATGAATATCTTCCTTATTAAGTTCCTTTAAAACACTTAATCCATCTTTCTTAGGCATAATTAAATCAAGTATAACTAAATCATATTTTATATCCTCATTCTTTATTAGTTCTAATCCTTCAATACCATCATATGCTTTACCTACAATTTCAATTTTCTGATTATCTTCAAAATAATCCTCTACCATACTAATTAGATTAACATTATCATCAATCATTATAACTTTAATTTTTTCCATTTCATCTTACCCTTCTTTCTTACAAACAAATTGTACTACATAAATAAAGCAAAATATGTCGAATTATACCATCATTAAACAAAAATAAAGAAATACTATTTGTACTTCTCTATTAATTAAACACTTTGAATTATCCTTTCTACTTCTTTTATATTAGAAGAAATATCTCCTACTAAAACACCATTAATACCTTCAATATTTATTATATCATTAATATTACTACTATCAACAGAACCACCATATAATAAATTAGGCTTTTTCTTATACTTATCTTCCAAATATTCATTAACAAAACTAATAACTTCTTCAATTCTTTTTCTGTTAGGAAGTGCACCAGTACCAATAGCAAATATAGGTTCATATGCAAATATAATAAACTCAATATTTTCAACATCCTTTAAATATTTATCTAATATTTTAGGTATAGCCTCATGATAATCATCATCTATATTTTCACCAAAACATAATATCGGAAAAATATTAGCATCAAGAGCCGCTATTAACTTATTATTTATAATAACAGCATTCTCATTAAAATCTCTCACCCTTTCGTAGTGGCCAATAATACTATACTCAACTCCTAAAGATTTTAACTGATCAGTAGATATCTCTCCCGTATGCTTATAATCAGTATTATAATTCAAATTTTGACTACCAATTAACCAATCAGAATTATTAACAAATGCCTCCAAATAAATATCAGATGGACAAATAATTATATCATTATCTGTCTCTAAATTATTAGTCCTCTCAATATAATTATATAAATCATCATATAAAAGACTCATCTTGTGATTAAATACTATTATCTTTTTCATACTACTCCTCTTCTACTATATAATTTTATCAAGACAATTTCAATTATATAGTCATTTCTAATACTTTGTTTTCTATCTTTCTATAATATTATTTTTTATCCGTCTAAAGATTAAAAGTTACTATTAGTTAACTTTCTTATCTTCTATAACATCAATCCCTACTAAACTTCTACTTTCCAAATATTTCATCGTAGCACCACCACCAGTAGATACATGATAAAAAGAATCAGAAAAACCAAGTTTATTAACAGCGGCAGCACTATCTCCACCACCAATTATAGTTTTAACTTTATTTTTATCTAAACATTTAAAAAGCATTCTTGTTCCTTTAGCATACTTACTATCTTCAAACAAACCCATTGGTCCATTAAAAATAACCCTTTTAGCAGTTTCTAATACTTTATTAAATATCTTAATAGAATTACTACCAATATCATAACCAATATCATTATCATTAAAATCATTGATTTTCTTTTCCCCATCAGCGGTCATAAAATCTACAGGTAATACTATTTTATCATCATACCTATCTAACATAGCCTTAGCAAAACCCAAATGCTCTAAACTAACAATAGATTTGCCAACATCATAACCTTCAGCTTTAAGAAAAGTAAAAGACATTGCTCCACCAATTAAAAGTTTATCACACTTTTGTAATAACGATTCAATTAAAACAATCTTATCATCAACCTTTTTACCTCCTAGTACCGCTATAAAAGGATGAGTTTTAGCATCTAATACGCTATCAATCTTCTGAAGTTCTTTTTCTACTAAAAATCCTACTCCGCTAGGTAAATATTTTGGAATACCAGTTATTGAAGTATGATTACGATGACAAGTACCATAGGCATCATTAATAAATATATCACCAAGACTAGCCCAATACTTAGCTAAATCATCATTACATTCCGATTCTCTTTTATCAGGAACATCTTCAAATCTAGTATTCTCTATAAGTAAAACACTTTTCTCTTTCATATTATTAACCATATCAGTAAGCCTATCACTACAAGTATCAGGAGAAAATAAAACCTCAGTATTCAAATATTCTCTTAATCTTTCCGCTACCGGATAAAGACTATTTTTCTTTTTATCCTCTTCTGTTTTAATTTTTCCCAAATGAGATAGTAAAATAATCTTAGTATTAAATCTTAAAGCATATTTAATTGTCCTAAGACTAGCAATAATTCTCGTATCATCAGTAATTACACCATTTTCGATAGGAACATTCAAATCACATCTAATAATTATTTTTTTTCCTTCTAAATCAAAATCCTTTATTGTCCTTTTCATCTTTTTCTCCTCTAACATAATTTTATCACAATTAAAATTATTAGTCTATATTTAATCTTTATTTAATAAAATTAAATGAGGGATATTATGAAAAATATTATTGAATTTTATTACAATTTATCACCAGAAAACATTAAACAAAAAAATAATAATTACTATTTCAATACAAATAATAATAACTATATCTTTAAAGAATATAATATTAACATAGCATTAATTGAAGACATAGCAAAATTAAATATATACCTAAATAATTATTTAAACATTAATAAAATAATATTCAATAAATATAATAATCCCCTAACTAAAATAAATAGTAGCTATTATATTTTAATATTACAATCAAATAAAATTAATATAGATTTAGCAACTATTTCTAAGTTTTCTTCAATATCTTTACCTAAAATAAACACATTAGAAAGAAATAACTGGCAAATACTTTGGAGTAATATGATAGATTATTATGAAACCCAAATAGGAGAAAATAGTAAAAAATATCCCCTTATCCGTGAATCATTTGATTATTTTATCGGATTAGCAGAAAATGCCATATCATACCTTACATATACAAAAAAAGAAACACCTAAAACAATATATGATAATAAAGTATTATCCCATAATAACCTATATCATTCACTAGAAGACCCATTGAATATCATTATTGATCACAAATCTCGTGACTTAGCAGAATATATAAAAATATCTTTTTTTAACAATAATAAAAATATATTTCAAGAATTAGATAATTATTTTTATTATCAAAAATATTCAGATTATGGAATAAGAGTATTATTCTCCCGTATTCTCTATCCTAGTTTTTACTTTAAAATATATAACGATATAATTCAAGGAATAATAAAAGAAAAAGAACTAAATAAAATAATAAACAATATTGACAAATATGAAATATACATATACAAAATCTATATATATTTAAAAAAATATTCAAATCTACCTCCTGTAGAATGGTTAAAAAAAACGAAAAACTAATTTTCGTTTATAACCTTAATTACTTCTGGAATTTCATTTACCAAAGCAGTTTCAATGCCATCTTCAAGAGTAGAAGCAGCCATTGGGCATCCTGCACATGCACCAATTAAAGTAACATAAACAATACCATTTTCATATCTATTAAACTTAACAGAACCACCATCATTTTCTAAATAAGGTCTAATTTTATCTAGTACTTCATTAATTTTTATTTCAATTTCTTTATTTTCCATTTTCTCACCCATTAATTATTATATATTTTTTTTAAAAAAAGTACAAGAAATATTCTAAAATTTCAAAAAAAATGTTATAATAACAAATGTGAGGAAGATAGTATGGAAAAAGTAAAAAAAAATGATGTTATCAAAGTAAAAGTAACAGGAGTTCAAAAATATGGAGCTTTTGTCAACAGTGAAGACAATAATTATGACGGATTGATTCATATATCAGAAATATCTTATGGCTATGTAAAAAATGTTAATGACTATCTAAAAATTGGAGATTCCATCTATGCCGAAGTAGTAGAAGTTAGTGATAAAGACAATCAATTAAAACTAAGCATTAAAGATATAGATTATAAAAAAGATGGTACAAAACTTAAAAGAATGGCTGAAACAAAAAATGGATTTACTCCTCTAAAAGACAATCTAGAAATATGGATTAATAAAAAAATAAAAGAAATAACTGACAAAATGTAAAAAAAATTATTTTTTTTTATAAACCTCTTGACAAACAGTACCAAGAAATGGTATAGTATTAATTGTCATGAGACAATGGGCGATTAGCTCAGTTGGTTAGAGCACTTGCCTTACAAGCAAGGGGTCATAGGTTCGAGTCCTATATCGCCCACCATTGCCGAAATAGCTCAATTGGTAGAGCAACTGACTTGTAATCAGTAGGTTACGGGTTCAATTCCTGTTTTCGGCACCATTTTTTTGGAGGGATAGCGAAGTGGTCAAACGCGGCAGACTGTAAATCTGTTCCTTCGGGTTCCATGGTTCAAATCCATGTCCCTCCACCACTTTTGTTTGGTTATTGAATGCCCCGTAGCCAAGCGGTAAGGCACCACACTTTGACTGTGGCACTCGTTAGTTCGAATCTAGCCGGGGCAACCAAATTTATTATTTGCTTCGTTAGCTCAGTCGGTAGAGCATTTGACTTTTAATCAAAGGGTCTGGAGTTCGAATCTCCAACGAGGCACCATTTATAAAATATAAACCTTAAAATAAGGTTTTTTATTTTTACTAAAAAGCTTTAAAATAAAATAATTTAATATCCAACAAAAAAGTTAACAAACCAAAGTTAACTTTTTTTATATATTACTTTCCTTAAAATTTCTATATTCCATAACAAAATGCCATTTTTTTTTATACATAGTAAATAATAATTCATATTGCATAAAAAACATATTATAATTATTATCATTAATCTTTTCAAATAAAGCAATAATACCATATTTTCCACGATTAACAAAGCATATTTCTTCTAGTAAATTAACCATTTTCAGTAAATCATTATAATTATCCTTATCAATATTATCTAAATCAAAACCTACAGCCATAAAAAGCTTATCAAGTTCATTTCTAAGTACAAGACAATTATTATAAAAATTTTCTATAATTAATTTATTAAATTCTTTATTAAAATATGTAATATTACTATTATCATAAAAATATTTCTTAGTTAAAAAAATATTATCCTTATCGTTAGCAATACACAAAGGAAGAATAATATATATAAGTTCAATATTGCTAAAAGTATTAATAGTATATGTAATAAAGTTATCTAAAATACATAAAAATTGTTCATATTCCGTTAAATATTTTTTCTTAATAATCGTAGGGCATTCAATATATATTTTATTATCACTAAGATAGTCCATATACTTATCTAAATATCCCTTATCTAAAAGATCTACTATAAATATCCCATTTATTAAATTATCACTCCTATTAATAACATCTTTAATCTTATTTTTTTTAAACATATATACCACCCCCTAGATACAATTAATACATTACCAAAAAAATATAAAAATACCATCAATTATCTTATATAACATAATAAACCCCCTATCAAACAATCAAAGTTAACTAAAAGATAACAAAAAAGTAAATACTATTTTTAAGTATTTACTATAAATTTATTTTTTTTAAAATATAATATTTACAATCAACAGCACAATCATTTTCCAAGTAATTACTAACAAATTTAAAATTATTAATATTTTTAGCCTTCTTATTACCATCCGAATAAAAACCTTTTAATCTGAGTTTACCATAAGCAATATCTCCAACTATATAATCATAATCTTCAAAAAAGTCCGTATAATGATTAATAAATTCCTCTTCATCAAACCCATTTTTATAATCTTTAATAATTTCATATTTATTATTTTCAACTTCAATTATTTTCATATATCATTATCTCCTATTCATAATCTTTATTAAAAGCCGTTTTAATTTGTTCATATTTTGCTAAACTAGAAGCAGAATTCCAAGTAATAAATCCACCATCTAATCCAGCATCATATAAAGCTTTAACCTGATCCTCTATCTTACTAGCATTATAAATAACAGTAGGCTTCCAATAAGGTGTATCATAGGCAGTTATCCATGTTCTAGCAACAGCCGGCGTAGGAATCTCTTTTTGTCTAGCAGCGGCCCCTTTAGCCCAATTATATACAGTTTGATAAGCATTAGTCCAAGTATCAACACTTCTACCAAAATGGTCCGTATAAGGCATTGAACTAATAGCATCAACAATATTAGAAATCGCAGGCCAATACTGACCATAAGCCGTTACATATTCTCCAGAACATTCCCCAAAGACATCAACAGATAAATAAGCCCCAACTTTATGAATTTGATCTGTTGCATAAAACAGAAAGTTTTGAACAGCCTCAGCCTTTTCTTCATCATATTTATTTTTAAAATCACTATTACCCTTTATTGACATATTATAAGCATCTTCTGGAAATCTCACATAATCAAATTGAATTTCATTAAAGCCCATCTCTTTTACTGCCTCTTTAGCTAGTTCAACATTATAATACCAAGCACCTCTACTATAAGCCGATGGCCATAATCTACTTGAAGCCGTAGAACTAATACAATCCTCAGGATGATCTTTACCATAATGAACATCATTAAATACAACAATTCTACCAATAGCATAAATACCAGCATCTTTAATTTTATCAATAGCCGACTTATAACTACTATTATCGTTAATAGCGGTCGCATATGCAGTAGGAGATATTTCCTTAGCAACATTAGAAGAATAAGCAAGAGCTCCATCCTTAATATCCACCACTATAGCATTAACACCATTTTCCTTGGCAATCTTTAAATAACTATCAATAGAACCAATTGTACCAGCATTTAAATACATCGTTTTAGCTTTCTTAAGCAATTTATTATCTTCAAACTCAACTCTTTCATAAGGATAATAATCTAAAGTAGAAGCCTTACCACCATATAATTCTCTTCCCTTAAATTTTCTATCTTTATGAATATCATAAACACCATTCTCATTATAAACACTATCCGCAGATTCCTTATCATTAACTAAATATTTACTATATACATATCCTTCAGTATCATTATATTTAATCTTATACATATTAACATTACCATCATCAAATAACTTATCATAACCAATAATATCAAGTTTATTTCCTTTTTTAATAAAAGAAGCAATCTTTGAATCAGTTTCATTTTCATATACTGTAACTGAAGTTCTAACATATCTTTCTTTTTCTAAAACAACATCTTTAACATTTTTAACTAATTGTTTAGCATTAACATAATATTCTTTATTATCAAATTTTATAAGTAAATACTCATTATCATTCATATTAACCTTTTTACCAGAATAAATAACTTTCTTACCACGAACAAGTTCACTATTTTCTTTAAGACTATTATCTTCATCCATAATATAAGTAGTAACTTTATTAGTATCTCCTGCTAAATACATTGAACTTTTACCAATAGAAATATTCTTTCCTTTACTAGTAAAAAATATAATAATTCCTATTATTAAAATAAGAATAATAACAAAAGCCAAAACCCTTCCTATTTTAATCTTCCTTTTTCTTCTTCTTTTCTCCACTTCTACCACCTAGATATAGTATACCACAAAAATATAAAATTTAATAAAAAAACTCAAACATTTTATAATATTTGAGTTTAACTATTTAAAAATAAAAATACATAAATAGCGGCTTTTCCAAGATTATAATTAATTTCTTTAGAATAACCAGTTACCTTTTCATAAAACCACATAACTTTATCTACTAAACTTACTACTACACTTTCACGGTATTTAGGAAATACACTAATACTAACAGGAAACATATGACACTTAATGATATTCTTTTCTTTATCTGACAAAACAAAATGCTTCTTAGCATTATTTAAAGCAATAGAAGGATGACTAATAAGAAGTTTTCTACTATTTTTAGTATTATATTTATTTAAAAAGAAATCATGAAGTAATCCTCCTCTAGCGGCACTAACATAATCAAATCCTAATTTCTTACATATTTTATAAGAATAATAAGATACTCTTTTAGAATGAACAAGTCTATTAATCTTATGATGAGGACATAATTCTATCTTTTTAAATTCTCTATTATTTAAAATATCTTTTACTATTTCTTTATATTCATAATTATCAAAATCTATTTTCATACTATCCCTCACAATATTGTATTTACTAATTAATAAAATAATAAATTAAACAGACTAAAAGAAGCCAAAGCTTCTTATTTATCTAGCATATTTAGTAAATTTATCTTAAACATATCTCTATCTGCATGAGATTTAGATACCATAACACCCTTATAAGTAGAAAGTTCTTTTTGATGACCTTCAGTTAAAATATCTTCTGGCGTTAAAGTATCAAGCATTACTAATTTTTGATTTTCATAAACCGTATAATGTAATTTAACATCACCATGAACAGCAGCAAACATTCTATCAGTAGGTAACTTTAATTCATATTTAGTAATACCATCTTTAGTATTTTTAGATACTATTACACCCATAAAATTTCCATCTCTAAATGCTGGATAAAAATCAAATACTAATTTTTTATAAGCAAGCATATTGTATTTTTTTACAGCTCTTTCTTTTTTTCTAAATTCATTTTCATTTAAATACTCTATTACAAAACTATTTTTCATTTTAACCTACTCCCCCTAGATTTCAAACGAAATGTATTACGATTATACCATATTTTATAATACTTGTCAATTATTTTTGTAGGCTAAGCCATAGTCTTGCCCTATCATATATAGCCTATTATATAGTCTATATATGAACAATCATAAGATATCATATTTGGGGTGAAGCACTTTCTAACTAATAAATATTCATATACTAAAAGATATTCTAGTAAAATATTAAATAATCATATCTCCTTTAAACGAAGGAATAAAACTATCACTTTGACTACTATCTTCTTGTATAAAAGCATTTCTAATACCTAAATCATAAGCATAATTAATTATATCATCATATTCTTTTTCATCAACTTTATCATTTAATTCAGAATATTCTAACTTTCTAATTATAGTATACTGATTCATAATACTAATAATAATATTATCTTTATAATAATCATATAAATATTTAATAATTTTTTTAGAATCATCATAATTATTAGGTAACACCAAATGTCTAACAATCATTCCTTTTACTAAAATACCATCTTTATTATATCTTAATTTACCTACCTGTCTATACATTTCTTTTAATGCTAAACTAGCAGTTTCAAAATAATTACTAATATTAGAGTATTTACCTAATTTATCATTATAGTATTTAAAATCAGGTAAATAAATATCGATTAATCCTTCTAATAATTTTAAAGATTCTACTCTATCATAACCAGATGTATTATATATAATAGGAATAATTAAGCCACTATCTTTAGCTATAATAATACTATCCCTTATTAAAGGAATATAATGACTAGGCGTAACTAAATTAATATTTAATGCTCCCATATCTTGTAATTCAATCATTATATCTGCTAATCTATTTACTGTTATTTCTTCACCTATACAATTAAAACTAATATCATAATTCTGACAATATACACATCTTAAATTACAATAAGAAAAGAATATCGTACCAGAACCTTTATCTCCAGTAATAACAGGCTCTTCCCACATATGAAGATGATAACCACCAATCTTCATTTTATTTGAAGCTCTGCAGTATCCTATCTCTCCTATATTTCTATTAACCATACATTTTCTTGGACATAATTCACACTTATTAAATAATTCTTCCATAAACATCACAAAATTATTCTATAACAAAAAATAGACTTTGTAAAGTCTATCTATTACCTAATATAAAACATACTACAACTGCAATTAACAAAAGAATAGTTCCAATATTAATAAATCCCATACTCTTCTGTCTTTTAGGGATATCCAATTTAATTCTTGGCATAGTAGTAGTAAATTCTAAATTATCTCCAACTAATTTTACTTTTTTAACTATTGGAAGAGGTATCTTCTTAATTTTCTCTTCACTAATACCATTACATTCTTTAATTTTTTCAATGTCTTCTCTATCTTTATCTCTATTTAACATAAGCTTATCTGCTACAATTAATTCCAAAGATAAAGTCATATACTTTTTATTATCCGAAGAAACATAAGGCATAATATATTCACTAAGTTTAGCATTAATATTCTTAATAATACCTATTCTATTATGACAATCAAAACTGTATTCAATAATACCATTATCATTTTCTTCAAAAACAGCTATATTAACTTTAACTTTATCAACAATAACTTGAAAACCATAGTCTATATTATTAATAGTATAAGTAAGACTATCTCTTTTTGGATCATAATAATCATTTTTTCTAAATAATTCTCTTATCATTGGAATATCTTTTTTACTACAAAGAAAATCTAAATTACTATGTTTTCTTTTAGAAGCTTCTCCTAGTAAAAGATATGGTACAATACCACCTCTTAAATACATTTTAGCAGTTGTCTTATTCATTTTACAAATTTTTTCATATACCGCTACTACATCTTCGTAAGGAAAACCTACTTTTTCCATATTCTCTTTATATGCTGCTACACTATTATTAAAAATAGTATCTATTCTTGTTTTAATTATTTCAATATCTTCATTTCTATTCATAAAAGCCATAAGTAATTTTTCCTTATTTTCATTAGGAACATACATTGACATAGATTCTAACTCTTTAATCTTATCTTCTATATATAATTCAACTATCTTGTTTTTTTCTTCCACTTGCATCACCTACTATTTTCATAATAATTATAGCATATTAAAAGTATATATGTAAAGAAAAAGAGAGAATTTTTTAGAATTTTGTTCTCTCATTAATATAATTTTCTATATCTTCAATTTTAATAATTTCCTGCTTCATAGTATCTCTATTTCTAATAGTAACAGTACCATTATTAATAGTTTCATCATCTATAGTAATACAATATGGAGTACCAAGCGCATCCTCTCTTCTATATCTTTTACCAATACTACCAGATTCATCATAAGTAGTAGCAAATGATTTAGATAATTTTTTATATATTTCCATTGCCTTTTCACTATGATATTTTTTAACCAAAGGTAAAATACAGGCTTTATAAGGAGCTAAAAATGGATGAAATTTCATTACTTCTCTTGTTGTACCATCATCTAATGTCTCTTCATGATAAGCATCACATAAAACCGTAAGTATAGTTCTTTCAACACCTACTGATGGTTCAATTACATAAGGAATATATTTTTCATTTGTCTCTGGATCAATATATTCCATATTTTTTCCAGATACTTTTTGATGACAAGTCAAATCATAATCAGTTCTTGAAGCAATTCCCCATAATTCTCCCCAACCAAATGGGAATAAATATTCAATATCAGTAGTAGCATTACTATAAAAACTAAGTTCTTCTTTAGAATGATCTCTAAGTCTTAATTTATCTTTATTAATACCAAGAGATAATAAATAATTATAACAATAATCTTTATAAAATTTATGCCACTCTAGTTCTGTACCAGGTTTACAGAAAAATTCTAACTCCATTTGTTCAAATTCTCTTACTCTAAATATAAAGTTACCAGGAGTAATCTCATTTCTAAAAGATTTACCTACTTGACCAATACCAAAAGGTACTTTAAGTCTCATACTTCTTTGTACATTTTGAAAATTAACAAATATACCTTGAGCAGTTTCTGGTCTTAAGTAAATAGTAGACTTAGCATCTTCAGTTACACCTTGGAATGTTTTAAACATCAAATTAAATTGTCTAATATCAGTAAAATCACTCTTACCACATTTAGGACAAGGAATTTTATTATCTCTAATATAATTCATCATCTCTTCTTGAGTCATAGCATCCCCAATTTCCGAATGTGCATATTCATCAATAAGTTTATCTGCTCTATGTCTAGTTTTACATTCCCTACAATCTATTAAAGGATCAGAAAAAGTCTTTAAATGACCTGATGCCTCCCATGTTTTAGGATTCATTAAAATAGCACTATCAAGTCCCACATTATATTCATTTTCTTGAACAAATTTCTTAAGCCATGCTTTCTTTATATTATCTTTAAGAAGTGCACCTACTGGGCCAAAATCCCAAGTATTAGCAAGTCCACCATATATTTCACTTCCTTGAAATATAAATCCATATTGCTTGCAGAAATTTACTAATTTATCCATATTTAAATCATTCATATTTTTCCTTCTTTCTTTCCTATATATAATACTATAAATTACTAATTTTGTAAATATTATTCTATTACTTCATATATTAATTTATTACCATCATTCTTATTATTACTAATAATAAACAACTTATTAGTATCAATATTAGGTACTTCTTTATTAGTATATAAAGTCATAATAGTATCTCCTACCTCTACTATATCATTAATATTTTTATTAATAATAACACCAGCAGAATAATCAATTTTATCATCTTTATTTTTTCTACCTGCTCCTAAACTACTAGATAATTTAGCTACTTCTAAAGAATGAATATCATATAAGTATCCACTACTTACACTCTTTATCTCATAAATATATTTACTCTTAGGAAGACTATTAATATCTCCCCCTTGATATTTAATAAACTCTAATAATTTATTATAAGCCTTCTTATCTTTAATAGCTTTAACCACCATATTACGTGCTCCTTCATATGAAATATTAAGTCCTAATTTAACCATATAACTAGCAAGTTCTATACATAATCTCATTAAATTATTATCATAACCATAATATAATATATTTAAAGCCTCTAATACCTCTAATGAATTACCAATATTATTACCTAATGGTATATTCATATTAGTAAGTAAACAAATAACTCTCATATCATTTTCATGACCTATCTTTATCATTAAATTAGCTAAACGTCTTGCATCAGTAATATTTTTAATTAAAGCACCTTCTCCTACTTTAATATCAAGCACTAAATTTTTAGATCCCGATGCTATCTTCTTACTCATAATTGAAGAAGCAATAAGAGGTATACTCTCAGTAGTACCAGTAACATCTCTTAAAGCATATATTTTCTTATCCGCTACCGCAATATCTTCAGTTTGACTAGTAATAGCCATTCCAACATTCTCTATTTCTTTAATAAATTGTTCTTTTGATAAATTCACATTAAACCCTGGTATTGATTCTAATTTATCAATAGTACCACCAGTATAACCAAGTCCTCTACCACTCATCTTAGCAACTTTACAACCAAGAGAAGCAACTACTGGAGATATTATTAAAGTAGTTTTATCTCCTACACCACCAGTAGAATGTTTATCAACAACATTACTTAAAGTACTTAAATCAAGCATACTACCAGATAACATCATATATTTAGTTAAATATATAACTTCATTATCCGTCATATCATTAATTACTATTGCCATAAGTAAAGCAGACATTTGATAATCTTTAATATCCCCACTAACAAAACCATTTACTACATATTTAATTTCTTCTTCAGTAAGTTCTTCTTTATTCTTCTTTTTAGTTATAATATCTATTATATTCATAATACCAACCCTTTTCTATATTAATATCAATATAAATATATCATATTTTTAGCCAGTAATCAACAAATTATAACAATATATTATTTACTATTTAATAATTCATTTAAATATTCACCATCTTCAAAATAATTCAATTTCATAGCTTTCTTTACTTCCACAATTGTCTTATCAGCAGTCTTCTTAGCCTTCTTGGTACCCTCCTTTAAAATATTATATACCTTTTCTAAATCTTCAGCATATTCTCTTCTTCTCTCTCTAATAGGAGTTAGTTCATCATTAATAACCTCAGTCAAAAATCTTTTAACTGAAGCATCTCCAATACCACCCTTTTGATAAGCTATTTTTAATTCATCTAAATTATTAAATTCCGAATAATATTTCTTAAAATGAATATCTTCACAAAATGCTTCTAAATACATAAATAAAATATTACCATCAATTATTCCTGGTTCATCTATTCTTCTTGAAGTAGTCTTAATACTAAAAACTTTTTCTTTAATAGTTTCTTTATCATCAGATAAGTATATACAATTATTTAAAGACTTACTCATCTTAGCATTACCATCAGTACCTACAAGTCTTCTTTGATAAATATTATTCGGAAGTAATGATTCACATAGTACTAAAGTATCTGTATCATAAATTCTATTAAAACTTTTAACAATTTCTCTTGTCTGTTCTATCATTGGTTCTTGGTCATCACCAACGGGTACAATATTAGCCTTAAATGCTGTTATATCAGCAGCCTGACTAATAGGATATGTAGCAAAACCAACTGGAATACTTTCGTTAAAATTTTTACTATTAATTTCACTTTTAACCGTAGGATTTCTAAGTACTCTAGGTAAAGTTACTAAATTCATATAATAGTATGTAAGTTCTGTCAAAGCATTAACTTCTGACTGAACAAAAAAAGTAATCTTATTCGGGTTAAGTCCTACTGCCAAATAATCAAGCATTACTTCTATAACATTTTTTCTTACTTTCTCCGGATTATCAAAATTATCAGTTAAAGCTTGTGAATCCGCTATCATAATATAAAATTCATCATAATTTCCTTCTTCTTGTAATTTATATCTTCTTTTTAAAGACCCAACATAATGTCCTATATGTAATCTACCTGTTGGTCTATCCCCTGTTAAAATTATATTTTTCATTTTCATCTTCCTCACTTTCTATATTTATAAATTATTTAATTAAACACCACCGTTTACTTAATATACTCATAACAACCTCCTATTAAATATGCAAAAAAGACCTACCTAATAAAGATAAGTCTATAAATTACATTAATAATATTTATATTAATTTAATTCCACGAGTAAATAGACTTATCCACAAATAAGCCTAATTGCCAACTATTTAATTTAACTATAGTCATACTTGCTATCATAGTCTATCTCTCCTTCTTGATTAAATTTTATTACTATTTAATTATTTTGTCAACACCCTAACGTTATTTTTTATTATCTAATATAATAAGGATCATCTAATTTCATAACTAATTTCTTAGCCTTTTCTAATTTATCAATATCAGTACCAATATATTCACTAAGTTTATTTCTAAACATTCTTAAAAATTCCAAAGAAGTAACATTCTTCTTATCATGATACATTTCTCTTAACAAAATATCATTATTAACAAATTCATCAAAATAATTATCAACTAGAAAATATCTAATTTCCGCATCAAAAGCAGCCATATTCTCTTTTAAAGAAGCATTACCAAAATTATATTCCATACTATCTATCACATTAATTTTACCATTACTATATAAAATATTATACATAACATCATACAAACAAACATTATTTTTAGTAAGTATTTCTATATCGCAATAACTTTTATCTATAGCCTTTTCTAATAAATTTAAATTAGTTGATAAAAGATCAGTATCACATAAATTCACCGAAGAAACATATGGCATAGTATAACCAATTATTCTACCATTAGCATAAACTACATCACTAGGCCAAATAAAAGTATTATTTCTTATACCACTAAATTTAAGAATATCATCTGCAGTATATCCTTCATCTTCATCATCAAAATATCCATGAAAAATTTTATAAACAATTTTATTCTTTTTATCAAGATAACATATACCTTGCTAACCCATTCCTAAAAAGAATAATCTTTTTAAATATAAATCAAAATTATTTTTATTATTAAAACTAACCATAATACACCTCTCTATTTATATTTTTTTAATTTTTCTGTTTTTTCAATAAAATTAAATATCACTATTAAATTATTAGCTATCATATTAATAAAATCTAATATACTAATCTTTCCATGAAAAGTAAGTTTTCCTTCATAAATATCATTTAAAATTATTTTACTTTTACTAAGTTCTCCCATAAATATAACCCTATAATTTCCATGAGCTATAGAATTCCTAATACCATTAACAATACTCTCATTAGTTAAATATTTTATATTATTACATTTATCCATATAGTATTCCCTCTAATGCTAAATATTATAACATAGAAATTTAAAAAAAGCAAATCTTTGTTTGCTTATTATTTCCCTTTCAGCCTGTAGTCTTCCAGGGTATGAGAAAGCCTTAAGTCTTTCTCATAAAACATTAAAGAAAATAAGTACTATTTCAAGTACTTATCAATTATTTCAAATAATTTATCTTTACTAATAGGTTTAAGTAAATAGCCACTAAAACCATATTTTAAATATTCTTCATTATATTCATATTCATTATTTCTAGTAAGTAAGATAACATTAGTTTTAAAGTTTCTAATATCTTTAAATTTCTTCATAACAGTTACTCCATCTAACGGATCCATAACTTCATCAAGTAATATTAAATCATATTTCTCTTTACCTCTAATTTTATCTAACGCTTCTTTACCTAAACTAACATAATCTAATTCTATGTTAGTATCTTTAAGTAATTTACTAACAATCTTTTCAGTAGATATATTATCATCTACTAAAAGGATTTTCTTTTTATCATATACTTCTTCATATTTATCTAATTTTTCATCTGCTTCTTTTGCTACTTTTTGATCAAGTACTATCTTCATCGTAGTACCCGTTCCATATATACTACTAGGAATAATAGTACCACCCATTAAAGTAATTAAAGCTTTAGCATTATATAAATTATTATTTAAATTAAGAGAATCTTCATTATGATCATTCTTTTTATTAAATACTTTAATTATATCATCTGCTTTCATACCAGTACCAGAATCTTCAACAATAATAATAAGTCTTGCTATATTATTTTTAATAATAGTATTAACATTAAATTCAATATAACCACTACTAGTGTATTTAACACTATTATCTAAAATAATATCTAACACTTGTTTAAGACCAACACTATCACCATATAAATATTCAGGTATATCACTAGCTATACTAGGACGAAAAGCAATATTTTTAACATTACATTTTTTACTATATACAGTAACTAATTCTTTAATAATTAATTTAACATTATACTTATCATTATACACCTTAATACTAGCACTATCAATACTATTTATATCAAGTATTTCATTAGTCATTGTAGTAAACTTAGCAGTACTACCCTTTATCTCTCTAGCAGCATCATTAATAACTTCAACATCAACCTTTTTATTACTCGTTTCATCTAATATATCATCAGCAGAATAATCAATATCTTTAGTGATATTTCTTATTTCATTAGTCATATTATATAAGAACATAGTCTTCTCTTCATTAGCATTATCACTAATTTCTTTTGCTCTATGTACTTCTTCTAGAATTTTCATATCAGGATTTTCAATTGTATGATACATAATCATAAGCAAATATGCTTCCATCGAAGTAGCCAAAGTAAGAGCAGGATTTATTTTTTGAATCAATGCTACTACAGAACCACCTATTATAAATACGAATAATGGTAAATATTTCTTAGATTTTAATTCTTTATAATTTTTAATCATCGAAACAAAGCATAATATAACACATATAGTAGAAATAATATAAACTACATTAGTACTAGGTCCATATGAATATATAATGTTATTTTTATTATAAATATCTAATTTAAGATAGAATACTAAAAATACTGAAAATAAATACATCAACATTATAATCATTCTCAAAGTATTATTCTTTTTATTTGCTTTATCAAATGATATAGAAAAAACATACAAACTAAATAAAAATACAAAAGTTACTAAATATAATAAAAATAATCTATTAACAATTTCAATTAATATTTCACTTGAAGAATATTTTATTGTAAATATACAACCAAACTCTAATAAAATACCAATAAGATTTAATGTAATTAACTTTCCAAATGTATCTAATTCAAAAGTTTTAATATGACCTTTCTTTAAAAACATAACATTTAAAAATGCAATATATAACATACTTAAACTTAAGAATGCTAAATTAACATTTACATTCATACTAGCCACCTACCTTATAACAATTGTACCACAAAAAGAAAAAAAGTTATAGTACTTTTATAGCTTTTTTATCTTCTTTTTATTATTTTCTACTATATAATTTTCTATTCCTAATCCAGAAACAACTATAAGTGAATTATTAGGTATACCTTCCTCGGTAAGTGCAATATTATTTCTCTTTCCGCATCCACTAAGAGGAAATTCATTTCTCTTATTAAAGACAAATTGTGAAGTAATTTCTTTTCCAAATATTTTTAAGCATCTTTTATAAATACTCATAATTAATTTATTAGTATCTTTGATTTTAGCATCAGGCATAGCAACAAAATGAATTACATATTTATCTTCTATTTTTATAACTTCACAAGATAAAATATTTTTTGTATCTTTTAAAACAGTATCCGCTATTTGAAATGGTTGTATCTTATCTTCAGAATTAATTCTACCTTTCATATGAATTTCACCATATCCGTCTTTATAACCATATACACAGCAGTCTCCCCATACTTTACCTAAACTATCTTTAATAAAGAATTTATCAGTAGCTTCAGGATTATTTTTATAATAAAGCATAGTACAAGGTGAATTAGCTACTACTCTACCTATTTCTCCTGGTTCACAAGAGTTACCAAATTTATCAAGAACATCAACATGGACCATATTATATGTTCTAAGCCCTTTATCTTCTTTCTTTAATAAATAATTTAATTTCTTTCTTTGCCATTCTTTAAATAATACAAAGAATAAACCACCATGTTCGCAGTCTCCTCCAGCCATTGACATCACAACCGGAGATAATGGTGAATGAGTAAATTTACTACCAGCATTTACTTTTCTTAAAAATTTATTACAAAACTTTTCTTCACCAATAGAATTTGGTTCTCCTACTATCATTGGTACTAATAAAAATGGCATCTTAACATTTTTAAACTTCTTATTATTTAAAATATCATTAGCACACCTTACAAAGAAACTTCTAGTAGCGGTAACAAAACTTGGTTTATTTATAAGTAGACTATATACAAAATGATCAGGAGCATATATAGGTTCTACTGCAATTTCTGATCCTTGCATTAATGGATCAGTAATACATGACATAATATTAGTATTAGAATGTGTTGGAATATGAGCAAGCATTCTAAGATTTTTCATTGATGGAACTTTAGATATTTTAGGATCATGATAAATACCCATTACAATATAACTTTTAACATCATGGACTATAGCTTTAGGTCTACTAGAATTAGTGGAACCACTTGAATAAGTAATTGTAAATTCATCATCTAAATTAACTTTTTCAATATAGTTACCTTTATATTCTTTTCCAAGATTTAAAAATTCAGAACTAAACATAAATCTACTACTATTATCTTTAATTTCATTTCTTCTATCTTTAAAATCATACCATTTCTTTTCTAATTTTATATATGGATTTTTACCATTAAGTAAAGATTCTGTTAAAGATATTAATACTACCCTTTTGTTTTTAGATTTTTTAACAGAATCATCTATAGCACTATATTTGTCATCAGTAGCAAACAAAATATCACTATTACATCCATTTATTATTTCCGTAATATAATCTTTATCAAAACCTTCTCCAAATATATTAGCTTTAGCCCCTATTAAACTAATACCTCCAAGTAAATAAATAAATTCAGGAGTATTAGCCATACATATAGGTATTTCATCTCCCTTTTTAATACCATAAGCCTTAAGAGCTTTAGCATATTTAATAACATTATATTTTAATGTTAAATAATTTATTTTAGTTCCTTTATAAAATAATGCTGTTCTATATAGTTCTTTATCCCTTCTTTTAAATATTTCTTCAAATAAAGAATTATTATGATTTTCTTCTATTTCTTTTAATAATTCTTCTGTAGTCATTTCTTTCATACAAAAACCCTCTTTCCATTTAATTTTTTTTCTCATAAAGATGATATTATTTTACCACAAAAGAAAAATTTTTACAACAAAAAAGAATAACACTATGTTATCCTTAATTATTATTCTTCAGTTTTTTTAGAAGCTTTTGCTTTTTTAGGAGCTTTTTCCTCAGTTACTTTAGTTTCTACTACTTTTTTAGAAGTATCTGCTCCTTTATAAAATCCACATTTTGGACATGCTCTGTGAGGTCTAATTTTAGCACCACAGTTAGTACATTCTACTAGTCCGTTAGCGGTAATTTTATAATGAGTTCTTCTCATATCTCTTCTAGTTTTACTTACTTTTCTAAATGGAACTGCCATCTTCTTCACTCCTTCCCTATAATAGATCTTTTAAACTACTTAGTGGATTATTCTCTAATTTAACATCATCCTCACTAATTAGTCTCCAACCATCACCCTCAAGTGTTAAATCTTTATTTTTATCATTAACACACTTAAGAGGAATTTCCACAAGAATATTTTGCCATAAATCTTCCGTAATATCAATAGTTTTTTGAAAATTTATTCTTGTTTCATCTATTTTTTCATCAATACTACTAGTAAAATTATATTCATAGTCCTCTAATGTTATATCATCAGGTAATATCATTGTACCACTAAGAGTACCAGATAATTCATAAGTATCATCTATTAACCTATCTAGATATCCATTAAAATGGACATTATTTAATCTTCTAATTGTACTAGTTTTTAATAGTTCGTCATTAATAACAACATCATTATCAATAATAATCTTTTTATTATTAACAACAAGATTAAATAATTCAATTACCATAAAATTTCACCTGCCTAATAATTATATAATATTTTTTACAAAATATCAACCTTTTTCTTGATTTTTCCTTTTTTTATAACGATATTATCTATACTCATGGGATAAACAAAGTTAAAATATCTAAATATTCCTGATGTTTTAGATAGTTTAGTAATACCTCCACTTATAATTAAATGTGTATTATTTATATCTTTTACTCCTCTAGTATTATCTGCAAATAATCTATTATCCGGAGATATTAGTCCTCTATTTCCTTTAATAATTTTATCAAGATAATATGGCATCATTCCATTATGCATATGACCACAAAAGATAAAATTAAAATTTTCAAGTTCATTACTAACATCTTTATTACTTATGTTAATAGGAGAATGACAAAGTACAATCTTTATTTTATTACTATTAATATTATTAAATAATATTTTATCTTCTTTAATTCTATCTAATAACAATTCTCTAGATTCATGTTTATTCTTGTAGTAGTAGTCATAATCTTGTTCTAATAAATATACTATAATTTTATCATCTTCATAATAATTATTATATCTAGATAAAAATATCCCATCTATTCTTGATACTTCTAACCAAAATTCATTATTATCATCTTTTGCCTTTTTATGTTTATTTCTAATGGCTAAATCATGATTACCTAAAGTTATAAATACTTTACTTTTTTTACTTACCTTTTCTAAGAATTTTATTAATTTATCTCTCTTATCTATATTATTTACTACATCAGTACTATCTAATAAATCTCCTGCGATAAAGATATACTCACTATTTTTTAATTTGTTATATATTAAGTCTAGTTTTTTATCATTAAATTTATCTGAATAATGTAAGTCTCCAAATAACATCATATTTATATCTTCATTACCCATATTATAATAGTGTTTCTTTATATCTATCATTTTACACCTCTAAAAGAAAGATAGTAATTATTCATCACTATCATTACTTACTTCTTTCTTTATTAATACTTCTCTTGGTTTAGAACCATTTTGTGGACCAATAATACCTCTTTCTTCTAGTAAATCTACTATTCTAGCAGCTCTATTATATCCAATACGATATTTTCTTTGAATAAGAGAAGCGGATATTTTACCAAATTCCATAGCAAAATCTACAATATCATTATATAGTGGATCATCATATTCTTCTTTTGATTCATAACCATCATCATACTTAGTATTATCACCATTCTCACTACCACTCTTATCTTCTGTAAGTGAGTGATCATAATTAGCTTTTTGTTGTGATATTGTATAATCTACTATTTTTTGAAGTTCTTCATCACTTACAAAAGCACCTTGTATTCTAATAGGAACATTCTCACCCATTGGTTTAAATAACATATCACCTTTACCAAGTAGTTTTTCTGCTCCAGTTTGGTCTAATATTGTTCTAGAATCTATTGATGATGATACAGCAAATGATATTCTAGATGGAATATTAGCCTTAACAACACCAGTAATAACATCAGTAGAAGGTCTTTGTGTTGCTACGATTAAGTGAATACCAGCTGCTCTAGCCATTTGCGTAATTCTCATAATTGAATCTTCAACATCTTTAGCGGCTACTAACATAAGATCTGCTAACTCATCGATAATAAATACTATATATGGCATCTTAACATAATCTGTATTAGTTTCACACATTTTATTATATGCTGTAATGTTTTTACACTTAGTATCTTCAAATACTTGGTATCTTCTTTCCATTTCTACAACAATATTTTTTAAAGCAATAGAAGCTTTTTTAGGATCAGTAACAACTGGTGTAAGTAAGTGTGGAACTCCATTATACATTGATAACTCTACCTTTTTAGGATCAACCATTACTAATTTTACTTCATCTGGTCTAGCTCTCATAAGAATAGAAGCTATAACGCAGTTAATACATACTGATTTACCACTACCAGTAGCACCTGCTATTAAAAGGTGTGGTGTAGCATTAATTTCAGCCCATTTAACAGTACCCATGATATCTTTTCCAAGTCCAACCGCAAGAATAGTCTTATCACTAGGAGCAGGTAATTTAGATAATATTTCTCTAAATGAAACAGCAGAGTTTACTTTATTAGGAAGTTCTATACCAATAGTACTCTTTCCTGGAATAGGAGCCTGTATTCTAACGTCTTTAGCGGCTAAATTAAGAGCTATTTCTTTCTGAATAGAAAGAAGTTTATTAACTTTAGTACCAGCTTTTAATTCAAGTTCATATTGTGTAACTGATGGACCAATATGACATTCTTTAATCTTTCCTGGAATATCAAAATCTGCTAATACTTTTTCTAAAGTTGCAATATTTTGTTTAACTGCTTCAATATTTTCTTTGTCATTTCCAGCTTTAGCTACTTTAAGTAAACTAAGAGGTGGAAGTTTATAATTTAAATTAATTTCAGGTTTTTCCATTACATTATTATCTTCATTACTACTAGTCATTTCAGTAGCAGATTTTATTGGAATATCTGGTTCACTAACTACTTCTTTATCACTAACTTTATCTATGTCTTTAGAAGACAATATAATTCTTTTATCTTCTTCTTCACTATGTTCTTTTTCTTTCTTTTCATGTTTAATCTTAGGTACTTTAATTTTCTTAATTAAATCTATAATACTAGTATTAAATAATAATATTGTACCAATAACTATTAAAGTAATAACTACTATCTTAGTACCATCTCTAAATAAACTATAGAATAAATAAGTAAATAAAGCTCCTATCATACCTCCACCACTATTAGAGATATAATAACTAAAACTATCTACTAAACCTTTATTTGAAGAAGCATCAAATGCTTTTAATAAATTATCAAAAGTATCCGTAATAATTTTTACTCCTTCTTGACTATTTAATGTTATATATTTTACATGTAATAATACTAAGAATGAAATAACTATTATATAAAAACCTATCCATCTTAAACTACTAAAATTAGGCATCTTTCTTTTTAATATTAGATATCCTCCAAGTAATAATAAACTCATTAATAAAAATATATAAATATTTCCTACTAAAAAGATAGCAAATGCTCTAATAAAATTACCCGCAGGTCCATATGCTCCAATACCTATAATTGAAGCTAATATTAATATAATACCTATTACTTCATTACTATATTCAAATTTCTTCTTTTCATCATCTTTTTTCTTTTTTTTCTTAGCCATCTTATCAATCCTCTACTCGTATTAATTATAACATTTCTAGATATAAAAGTAAATGTTTTATAGTTATTTTTATTTTTTATTATTGCCATTAAAGCCTATATATAATAGTCTTTAATGGTTATGAATAGCCTGTAGTCTATTCATAATAAACTATCATATTTGGGGTGAAGTACTTTCTAACTATTAATTTATTACAAATACAGTTACAAATACAGAAAAAGAAAACTATTTATTATAGTCTTCTTTAGTCTTCTCTATAATTTCTTTTAAATATTTACTAGTATAAGTACAACCACTAATAGCATCTAGATTATCTAGATTATTTTGATTATTAATAATTTTATTTAAATAGTCATTACTATATATCATATTAGTATAAGTTTCATGACTACTAATTACTTCAATATTAGAAATATTATTATTAGTAAAGATAATCTTTAATTTTATACTACCTTTACCAGCATATCCCATACCTTTAACTTCATATGTAGTAGTAGTCCCATCCTTAACCTTAGATAATATTTCATAAGTATCATCTAATGACTTAGTAATAATATTCTTACCTATTACAAAAGAAGATATAATACATAAAAGAATAATACCAATTAATATAATATTACCTATATTCTTTTTATCATATAATTTAACACTTAATTTATTAATAAATATAGTAATAATATTAACTATAAGTATCGATATAAGTACTCCTTCTGGTAATGGTGTTAAATATCTAATACCCATAGTAATAATACCCATAAGTATACCACTTATTACTTGTCCTCTTCTTGTAATAGGAGTAGTTACTGGATCAGTAGCCATAAATACTGCTCCAAAAAGTAAGCCGCCACTAAGTATATTAAATAGAATAAACCATATACCTATACCCTTAGTTAAACAAATAATAATACTAATAATAGTTACACTACCAATATAACTAGTAGGTATTCTCCATTTAATTATTTTTTTATAAGTCAAATATATAAAAGCAATAATACAAAGTAAACTACAAGTCTCTCCAATAGCACCAGGTATATTACCAAATAAAAAGTTAAATAAACTACCATATGGTTTAACTAAATTATCATAAGTAACTAAGTATCCACTAGCGGTCATATTAGTAAGAGGAGTAGCACTACTTACTACATCTACTTCATAAGGATTAAGATAACCACCAGTTAGTGATGAAAAGATAACTGTAATAAATAAACTACCTACTAAAGCAGGATTTAATTTATTTTTACCTAAACCTCCCATTAATACTTTAGATAAACTAGCTATAATACTACCTATTATTACTAACCATATAGGAGTATTAATAGGAATAATAAGAGATAAAAATATACCAGGTATAATAGCATAACTTTCACTAAATAACTTATAAAAACTTCTTTTATCCTTCTTAATATAATAATATAAATATTCAATAACAATACAAAATAAACTAGCTACTGAAGCAAATATAAGTGGTTTAAATACTAAATATAAATTACCATAACCTTTAATAATTGGATAAATACCATTCTTATATGTAGAAAATATAATAAATGGAATTAAAACAACTAATATAGTATACATCATATTGGAAGTACTATTACTACTCTTTAGAAAGTTACCACTTCTTACTTTAAATTCTTTCATTTATGATTCACCTTCTCTTTAGCAATATTAACAAATTCTCTAACTTCTATTTTAGAAGGACAAATATAACTACATAATGAGCATCCTATACATTTGTTACATTTAAGTTTCTTTAAATTATCTATATTATCAATATTTTCCATAATAAGTACTGGCATAATATTAGCAGGACATACCATCGTACATTTACCACATTTAATACAAGGTAAATTCTTTTCAAAATGATCTTCCATCACAATAATAGAAGTAACATCTTTAGTAATAACAACATCATCACAAGGCATACTCTTACCCATCATTGGTCCACCAACAATAAAGAGAGGATTCTTTATATTTTTATATCCATCTAAATTACTAATAATCTCACTAGCTAAAGCTCCTATTTTAACTTTAACATTTTTCTTTTTCTTAATACCAGGACCAGTTATAGTAATAACTCTCTCAGTGAGAGGTCTATTATATTTAAACATTTCATATATAGCATATATAGTAGAAACATTATTAACAATAATACCTTTTTCACTAGGATATTTATCATATTCTATACCAAGAGTATTTCTAACTACTAGTCTTTCCCAACCATTAGGAAAAGCATCCTCTACCAATCTTAAACTAATATTAGGATAAGTCTTAATATATTTATTAAACATTCTAATTGATTTAATATCATTACTTTTAACTGCTATAATAGCTCTAGGTATCTTTACTATTTCTAATATATTATCAATAGCCTCTAATATAGAATCAGCATAATTAGCCATAACTGCTTTATCACAAGAAACAAATGGTTCACATTCTACACCATTAACAATTAAACATCTAATATTATCCATACTATACTTTAAAAAAGTAGGATAATCAGCTCCTCCAAGTCCTGATATACCATTATCTCTTAAATCATTAATAAATAATTCTTTAGTATAACTATTAATATCTTTACTTTTTAATTTACTCTTTTCATATTTTTCTTTAAAATCATTTTCAATAACAACACATTTAATTCTTTTACCATTACTAATTAATTTATTAGTACCACATACAGCATATCCAGATACCGAACTATGTACAGGAAAATTATTATCCTTATTGATAGCAACAATCATTCCTTTATATACATAATCTCCTTCTTTAACTAAATACTTATATGTAGTACCATTCTTATTTTCAAGTGGTACATAAACAAACTCAGGTTTAATATACATCTCTATATTATAATCAATCTTATTACTACTATCAATTCTAACTGGTTTATTCATATCTATTCTCCTCTATGATAATAATATATCATAAAATTATAAAAAAATAAATATATTTATCACCTTTCATGAAAATCCAAGGTATTTTCATGTCATTACTAGCCTGTAGTCTAGTAATGAATAATTATTAGATATTATATTCGATGGTGAAGTACTTTCTAACTAAGAATATACCAATTAAAAAGAAGATAAACTAGTATCTTCTTTAACCATTTAATGTAGCATTCTTACCAGTAGCATATAAATCAAATGATAATGTCTTATTCTGCATAGTATCTGGATTAGTAAAGTCTTTTCCATTAAACCATAAATATAAAGTATATTTATCCGTAGTAGTATTAACATTTCTATCAGTAAATAATGTTAATGTAGTTACTCCACTACTAGCATAAGTAATGCCACTGGCATTACTACTTGCATTATAAGCTTTAAAATTACCTTTCTTTACTAAAGTAGTATCATTATAATATAATTCATATACAAATGATTCTTCTTTTAATTCATTAGGCATAGTAGTTAAATCCATATATAAACTCATAGTACTACCTGCTTCACTTGCTATAACTGTTATATCTTTCTTAATTCCTTCTTCTTTACTATCTACTGGTGTTAAAGTACCAGTAACATTACTTCCACCTACAAAAGTAACAGTATTACCAGATATCTTAACACTAACATTAATATTAGAAGTACTATTCCATCTATAATAAGCATAAGTACCACCAATCATCACTATAATTAATCCTATTATTCCTATTATTAATCCTTTATTATTTTCCATATAAAACTCCTTTCACGATAAAAAGACTATGAAAAATCACTAATACTTCTATTAGTTATTTCATAGTCTTTATTTATATTATTATTTATTATACTTAAATTAGATTTGTAACTCCTCTTAATTAACTTGTAGTTAACGATATTTAATACTTTCATAAGAAGGCTCTCCTCTCTTTATCTTACATATAAATAGTAACATAAATTAAATATTTTTACAATATAATTATCTAAAAAATGATAAATATATAATAAATCCAAAATATATAAGAGATAATACAATACCATTTATTTTATTATTATTATTAGATTTATCAGGTACTCCAACTGCCATAGCAATTAATATACCACCTACTAAACCACCAATATGAGCAGCATTATCAATACCAGAACTAGTAAATCCAATAATTAAATTAAGTACAATTACTGGTATTATTGTTCTAGTTAAAGTAGCACCAAGATATGTTCTATAATAATATCCAAAATATAAAAGTGCACCAAGTAAACCAAATATAGCACCAGATGCTCCAGCACATATTGTATTATGATTAAATGCTAAAGATAATATACTACCTGCTATACCACTAAGTAAATATATTATTAAATATTTAACTTTACCAAATACATTTTCTACTTCTTTACCAATAATATATAATGAATACATATTACATAATAAATGTAATATTCCTATATGTAAAAACATTGAAGTAAATAATCTATAATAATCACCATTCTTAGTAAGAGTATCAACATTAGCTCCAAATACTAATAAAGTATAATTATCTGTAGAACCATTACCTAATACATACATTAATATAAATACTAATATACATATAAATATTAAACTATATGTAACAATAGGTTTCTTAAAAGAAAATATTTTCTCAGCAATTTTACTTTTACTTTCATTTTTTTGATTAATATTATCAGTTACTTTAATAAAATATTCAAGCCCATTCTCATCTACTTTAGTCTTTTCTACTATATTAGGAAAAACATTAGTAAGCTTAGGATTATTAATATCTTCTTCTTTATTTATATAAATATCATCATTACTAAGTATCTTATCATCTTCTAAATCAGTATATATACTAAGTACTTTAACTTTAAAAGATAAAGTTTTCTTTTTAACTTGTTTCACTATTCTACTAAGTTTAAATTTATCAAAATCTAATTGTTCTTTATTATGAATATGATGAGATACTATTCTAACTATCTTATAATCTTCATTTAAATTTTCTAACCATATTTCATCATTTAATCCATGTATAATCATTGGATTATAATTCTTTTCAGTAATAAAATAGTTAATTAAACTCATAACTACTAAATCATCACTTTTAAACACAATATCTTCCATAATTTCCTCCACAGTATATATTATACTAAATATTTATAAATAAATAAAGTATTTTTCACCTATATACCATTTTTCTATATAATATATTAGAGAGGAGATTATATATATGTATAATAGAAAAATGGTATATCCTTATCAAGATAATCGTTTTGCTGGTGGATTTGCAGCTCCATTTATATTAGGAGGTATAACTGGAGGATTATTAGCTCCTGCCTTTTATCCTAGACCATATCCATATCCTGTATATTATGGACCAAGACCACCATATGGACCATATCCTTACTACTAAAACACCAAAAAGGGTGTTTTTTTACTTAAATATATGATAAAATAAGATTATGAAGAAATTTAATATGATTGATGAAAGTTTTATTTGCGAAAATTGTGGTAAAAAAGTAACTAAATTAGGTTATACTGCTCGTGATCACTGCCCATATTGTTTATATTCTAAACACTTAGATATAAATCCTGGTGACAGAGAATGTACTTGCCATGGATTAATGAAACCAATTGGTATTGAAAAATATAAAAACAGTTATAAAATAATTTATAACTGTACAAAATGTCATCAAAAACATAAAAATATTATGGCAACTGATGATGATTTCAATATAATAATAAAACTATCTAACGAAGTAAATCACTAATCATTGGTAATAAGAATATAAATACCAACAAAATAACCACAATTAAAAAAGCAATTTTAAACTCAGGCCCTATCTTAATAGATACGGTCTTTTTCTTTGGTTTATTATTATCAACATAAGTTCTATTAACATTATCACTAGTAGCAACATAATTATTATTAACATTATTATTAACAAAATCATTAGTAGTATTACTATTATTTTGTATATTATTATTTGTATTAGAATATTGTATATTATTATTAGTACTAGTATTTGAAACCTGAACATTATTAGTTATTTTAGAAACATCATTGTTACTAATAGTATTCAAATTAACCTTATTATTATTAGAAGTACTATTCATATTTTGAATATTCATATTCATAGTATCATTAATATTAACACTCGGATTACTAATAACCGCATTCAAATTTCCTTGTGCTGCTCTATAACTACCACCATTAGGTGAATCTTGATTATTCATAAAATCACTCTCCATTTAGATAAAAAATTTAGGAAAATCCTAAATTTTATAATTTCCAATTACCATTTTGCATTTGAACATTTTGATTACTATTAACTTGATTACCATAAGGTATGTTATTAGTAGTATTCATTTGATTAGACATTCCAGGATTTATACTAGAATTAGGATTAAACTCAGGTACATTAGGAATATTAGTATTAACTGTATTAGGAATATCATTTTGAACATTAACTTGATTATTCATAGTAGGCATAACCTGAGGTTGAACATTAACACTAGGAGTTGGAACTTCCATATTAGGAACAACATTATTTGGTTGTATATTATCTATTGGTACATTACCAACCATCATATTACCAGTAGGAATATTATTTACAGAACTAACATTTTGCATAACTGGTTGTACTTCACTCTGTATATTAGGAACTTGATTTTGAACTGGTATATTATTAACAGGCTCCTGATTATATGAAGGAACATTACCAACATTTTGATTAGGTATACCATCTACAAAGTTAGGAATAACATTTCCTACATTTATATTATTATCGGGAATATTAACTTCAGGTATAGGATTAACACTAGCAACAGTAGGTTCTACTACTGGAGTAGGAATACTTTGAACATTGTTAGATTCTACTACTGGAGTAGGAATGCTTTGAACATTATTATTCATATTATTATTCATAATAGGAGTACTCTCTACAGGTCTAGGTTCAAAATTATTTGTTTGTTCCATAGAAGGATTAAAGAATCCATTATTAACACTATTCATATCATTAACGTTATTTATATTATTCATATTATTTGAAGCATTAACATTAAAACTATTATTCATACCCATAGAATTAATATCATTAATATTTCCCATCATATTCATATTATTCATATTCATTCCATTATCAATATGTTCATTATTATTATTATTAACACTATCTCTAAGTTTCTTTTTCTTTTTAGTATCTACTAAAAAGCCAACAACAGTAATAAGTAATATTACAATAACAACCACAAACCACACCCAATATTCAAGTAAAAAATCAACTACTATTTCCATTATTTATTTCCTCCCTATTTACTCTATACATAGAATAACATAATTTACTCTAAAAATCAATAATTTTAAAATTTTTCTGTAACATTTTTATCAATAAAACTAAGACTCTTCATTGATAAATCCAAAGATTCCTTATATTTTCCTCTTTTAAATAACTCCTCTGCCTTAGTAAGAGCTATATCTATTTCCTCATAACTACTTCTATAACGATTACCATAAATTATAATTTTTTCAGACATACTAGCAATCTTAATCATATCATTAGTCTTATTATAAATTTTAAAAACCAAATCTCTAGCAGTATCTACCCTTATATTAAGTATCTTAATAACAATTGGTTTTCTATCTAATTCCTTAATAATTTCTCTAATAGCATCTTGTGCCTCAGTAAGTTCAATATAATAACTACTAGGTATTACTGGTATTTTATAATCTTTTAGTCTATATTTAGCTTTCTTAAGTAAGTTTTCAATCGTAGCAAGCTGTTCTCTTGCTCTTGTTTCATCATCTTTCATACTAGTAATTGATCTAAGTTGAAAATCCAAATCATCTTGTAATCTAGATAACTTAAGTGATAAACCATTTAATTCATCTACTAATTTAGAATAAGCAAATGTTTTCATTTTACCCTGATCGACTAATATTTTATAATCTTGATTAATTTTTTCTAAATTCTTATTAAGAATACTAAATTTATTAATATCTTCATCAGATAAATTATAATTATATTTAATATCATCTATCTGAAGATAAATATCTCTAACAACTTTATTAATATTATCTATCTTATAACTAAAATCTTTAATATTTTGTCTAAATAAATCCTTACATTCTTTTTCTTTATCAAAATCATTATATAATTCATTAAAATATTCAATAAAAGTTTTTAATTCTATTATAGATTCTCCTAATTCTAATTTCTTTAAATTTTCCATAATATTATCTATCTTATTTTTTATTTCTTTAATATTATATTCAACATTTAAATAATCAAGTGGATAACCATCTCTTTTCATACGATAATAGTAGGTTATAGCTTCATCAATTTTATTTGGTACTAATACAGTAGTCATTAATACTATTGTAGGAATATCTTCAAGTAATTTACCTAATTTAGTTATTTTATCATCAAGTAAATTTATTTTCTTCTCTACTGATACATAATCATTATTATCCATAGCTTTCTCAAACTTAGCAAATAAATCATCAATATTATCTATTTCTTTTTCTAAATAATCCGCTATTACACCATATTCTTTTTTTGATCTTTCAAATTTATTTTGATCTTCACGATATACTATTTTTAATTTAGTAATAAGAGCTCTATTTCTTTCTTCTGAATTAGTAATTAATTTAACTTCTTCAAGTAAATGATCTGTTTTCTTTTTCAAAGAATTTATTTCTATTTCAATATTTGTAATCTTTTTAACTGCTTGTTTATAATCTTTTCTATCAATCAAAAAATCAGCTTCTGATATTAAATCAGTAAGTTCAGGTATCTTTTCATCTCTAATTGTAGTAAAAGTATTATCCCAATCATCTAATTTATTTTTTAAATTATCTGTTTTTATAAGTTCTTTAACTTTAGTTATTTCACTAAGTACAGGTACTCCTATTAAATTATTTTTTCTTATATCTAGTTCTTCTATTTCCTTTTTATACTTCTTATTCTGATTTCTTTTTATAATAACAATCGTAACTATAATAAGTATTACAGCCAATATAAAGGCAGATATTGTAATTAAAAGAACACTATCCATTAATATCACCTTTCCTACTCATAATATATTCTACCACATTTTTTTATATTTTAAAATTGTTTTTGTAATAAAAATATTTTTTTTTAAAAAGTGTATATAAAAATCAAATATAAATATTGATATTTTTATAACTTTTTAGTATAATGTATACAGGAAGAGAAATTTATCCATAATAAAAATGGGTAACACCTAGTTCCAAAAGGTGTTCTCTCCGTAAGTAGATTACGAAGCACCCCCTGTGGTGCTTCTTTTGTCTATTTTCTATGCATCATATTGCCTATATAGACAATAGTGATAAGAGTAATCCAAGCAAATGCAAGGACTAGTTCCATTACTCAAACCTCCAACCCCCTAAGAAGTAAAAAAGTTCTTTCATCATAGACGTCACCCCTTTCTCTTAGGAATACTAAGAAATTGGAGAGAATACACCATGTAAGTGTTACCTAGATAATTGTACTATAGTTTCACTTAATAGTCAATATAATATGGCTATTTATTTTTATTTTATATATACATACAAATGTATATATTACTATCATAAGAAAGACGTTTGGCTTTCTTATGCGGCAGAAGACCTATAATGGTTTATAGCAAAAAACAAGATAAACCTTAGGTTATCTTGTCCATTCAAATTCAAAATCAAATATTCTAACAGTATCCCCATCTTGAATACCCATTTTTTCTAATTCTTCATCAATACCCATTCTTCTAAGTTTATTAGAGAATCTCTCATATGCTTCTTCAGTATTAAAGTTAGTCATTCTAAATAATTTTTCAACAGCATCACCTTTAATAACATAAACATTTTTATCTTTAACAATAGTAAAAGGTTTTTCTTTCTTAAATTTATATAAAACATGACTCTCTACTACTTCATCATCATATAAATTAGTATCTTCAATAGATTTAGTAAGTTCAGATAATTTATTAATAACTTCATCTAAACCTTCATTAATTAAAGCAGTAACTTCAAAGATATTCTTATTTTTAATCTTCTTTTTAAATTCTTCTAAATTTTCTTTAGCCTTATCTCCATCCATCTTATTAGCTATAATAATTTCTTCTTTAGTTAAAAGTTTAGGACTAAAAGATTCTAATTCTTTTCTAATAGCAACATAATCATCATAAGGATCTCTACCTTCAGTACCAGCCATATCTATAACATGAGCAATTATCTTAGTTCTCTCAACATGTTTTAAAAATTTATGTCCTAAACCTACTCCTTCACTAGCTCCTTCAATTAAGCCAGGAAGATCCGCTACTACGAAAGTATTGTCTTTAGTCTTAACTACTCCTAGATTAGGAGATAAAGTAGTAAAATGATAGTCTGCTATTTTAGGATTAGCATTAGATATCATAGAAAGAATAGTACTCTTACCAACCGAAGGCATACCAACTAGTCCAACATCTGCAATCATACGAAGCTCAACTTTAATATTTCTAACTTCACCAGGTTCACCATTCTCAGCATACGATGGACAAGGATTATTACGAGAAGATAAACTTACATTACCTCTACCTCCTCTACCACCATAAGCAATCGTAGCCATTTCACCATTTCTAGTAAGATCCGCTATTACAACACCGGTATCAGCATCTTTAACCGTAGTCCCAACCGGTACTTTTACTATTAAATCTTCACTATTACTACCATATTTATTTTTACCTTCACCATTTTCCCCATTATTTCCTTTAATTTTCTTCTGATATCTTAAATCTATTAATGTTTTTAATCCTTCATCAGCTTTAAAGATAATATCTGCTCCTTTACCACCATTACCACCAAAGGGTCCTCCCATTGGTACACAAGCTTCTCTTCTATAAGCCATACAACCATTACCACCATTACCAGCTTGAACATTAATTAATACCTCATCTACAAACATATTATCATCTTCCTTCATACCTAACTTTGAATATTACTACAAGTACTAATATAATTATTAAAGCTATATAAATACCACTTACCCATAATATTCTAAGATAATTTATTTTCTTTTTTTCTTTTTTCATTTTTTACCTCTTTTATCTTTATTATTATTTTATCAAATAATTCACTTAAAAAATCAATTATATAAGTATCAACAAAGGCAAGTAACAAAATAAAAACAATACTTACTATACCAAATTTTGAAACTAAAAACAAGTCAGGAAGCAAAATTAATAGTTCAAAAAAGGAAATTGTACAAAATATTAGTAATATTTTACGCCATAAATTAAGTGGTTTACATATTGTATATAAAAGTCTTAACGTAATAAAACCAGTTAATGTTACTACTACTAAACGATAATTCTCAAAGTTTTTATTAAATATTGTACAAAACATTATTATAATAAAAATATTTAACACAACAGTTATTCCATTAGGCACAGCATTTCTAAATACTTTAGCAATAAAATCTTTATCTACTTTACTATAATTAGGTTCTAAAGCTAAAAAGAATGACGGTATACCTACACATACTGAACTAATTAAGGATAATTGAATTGGATAAAAAGGATATTCATGAGATAATCCAATTGATAAAAGACATAACAAAAATGAATATGTTGTCTTAATTAAATACATTGAAGCTACTCTCTCAATATTATTTACTACCCTTCTACCTTCATTAACAATACTAGGAAGTACACTAAAGTCATCAGTTTTTAAAACAACATCAGATACACTTCTAGCAGCACTAACTCCACTACCAAGAGCAATACCACAATCAGCCTCTTTTAAAGCAAGAATATCATTAACACCATCTCCTATCATACCAACAGTATTATTTTCTTTCAAAGCCTTAATAACCATTTGTTTCTGCATAGGAGTCATTCTACCAAAGATTGTTTTCTCTTTTACTACTTCTACTAACTCATTATAATCTTTAGGTAAATCTTTTCCTTCGATATATCTATCATAACCTTCAAAATCCAATTGTCTTAATATATTAGATACAGTACTAGGATTATCTCCAGATATTATTTTAATTTCTACTTGTTGTTCTTTAAAATAACGTAAAGTATCTCCAGCATTACTTCTAATATTATCTTTTATTACAATAAAACCAATTACATCTAATTTATTCTTTTCTTTAGCTAAAGTAATTATTCTATAACCTTTCTTTACATACTTATCTAATTCCGGATAATCACTAATACTCTTATCAGTAATATATTCTAAGGCTCCCAAATAATATTTAACTCCCTCAATTATAGTAATACTACACTTTTTAGCAGAACTAAATGGTATTCTATCTTCTACTTTTAAATTATCTTTAACACCATATTTATTCTTTAAAGCCTTATCAGTAGAATTATTAGCATCATTAGTATTAATATTAGCAATAATATCTTCAATATTATCTTTATCATTTAATTTAATTAATTCTACTACTTCCATAGTACCATCAGTAATAGTACCAGTCTTATCTAAACATAATACATCAACACATGATAATATCTCTATACCATGTAACTTCTCTATAATAACATTTTTTTTAGCCATCTTAACAACACCTGCCGTTAAAGCAATTGAAGTAAGAAGTACTAATCCCTCTGGTATCATACCAATAATACCCGCTACTGTAGATAAAATAGCTTCATTATAAGATTGTCCACTATAAAAATATTGACTAACAAATAATAGTATTCCCACTGGTACTATTAAAAAAGTAATTATCTTTAATATCTTATTAATAGTATTTTGTAAATATGAAGAATTATCTTTAATAGAAGTAGCCTCTTTAATCAAGTTATTAGCATAATTATTCTTACCAACACTAATTACTTTAGCATAAGCACTACCACTAGTAACTATTGAACCAGACATAATTTTATCATCTTTTCTCTTAATAATAGCATCAGATTCTCCAGTAATAACAGATTCATCTACTTCTAAACTACTAGACTTCATAACAACCATATCTACTAGTGCTGATTCACCACTAGTAAGATAAATAATATCATCCATAACAATCTTTTCTTTAGGTATCTCTATCTTTTTACCTTCTCTTACTACTGTTACAGTATCTTGATCTGTTACCTTTAATTTTTCTAATATTTTCTTTGACTTAAACTCTTGATATATAGCAATAACCGTATTAAATATTACCGTACCAACAAACAAACAATTTTGAAGTGATCCAGTTGTTAATACTAACACTAATAAAGAAATATTTAATATATTAAATAGTGTTATAGTATTAGATAAAATTATTTGTTTAGTTGTTCTAGTATACTTAACTTTCTCCTCATTACTTAAACCATTATTCTCTCTATATTCTACTTCTTGTCTATTTAATCCTTCCATAATTCCTCCTAGTTAAAAAGGGCTTAATAATGCCCTTATTTTCTATAATAATAAACTCCACTATCCATACCAGGAAAAGCCATAACATTTCTCGGATTAAATGAATAGTTATTAAAGAAAGTAGCATGATGACCACTAGCCATTCCTAAATGTAAATGAGCTCCAAAACTTACACCAGTATTTCCAACATAACCAATAACATCATCAGTTGTTACTGCTTTACCTTGATACATACCAGAAGCAAAACTACTCATATGCATATAAACAGTAGTATAATCTACTCCATTAACATTATGATAAATATAAATAGCATTACCACCTCCAGATATCCAACCAATACGAGCAATAGTTCCTTTAGCAACAGGATATATAGGAGCACCATATATATTAGGATGCCATAAATCTATACCATGATGATAACCACCAATATTAGGTCTCTCAAAAGCATACCCAGTATAATTATCACTAACAGTAAGATAACTAAGTGGATATCTCCATCCAAAAGATACAGGAGTTGCTAAACAAGAACTAACATCTTGATTTAACTTACAACCCATTTTTTCATAGTAGGCAATCTCTTTCTTATAATCACGAATATCTTCTTCTATCGTAGATCCTTCTTTATCATAAGATTCAGCATTTGATTTTAAAGTAATCATCTTACTATTTAACTCACTACTCTTAGCCTCAAGAGTACCCTGTTTACTAGCAAGTTCTTTCTTTTTATTTTCCAAAGTAGTAATTAACTCTTTTAATTCATCCATTAACTTAGTATTATAATCAGTAAGTTGTGATACTACCGAATACCTATATATAAAATCAGTATAAGAATCAGCCTCAAATAAATATTCTAAGTAAACATTTTCTCCATTAGATACTTGAAGAAACTTAAGTAACTCATCAGTTTCTTTACTCTTTTCTTCTATTTGCTTTTGACTACTTATAATATCATCTTCTGATTTCTTTATATCACTTTTTATCTTTGATATACTAGATATAATTGAAGCTATTTCATTATTTACAGCTTTAATCTCATTAGCATTCAACTCTTTCTTATTTTGATTATCCGAGTATTTCTTTTCCAAATCCGCTAACTCATTTTTTAACTGCCCAAGTGTTTTAGCTTCTACTTTATAACTAGGAATAAACACCATAGTCATTATTATAAATATAAATAATATTTTTTTCTTCATCTTATCACATCTTCCTAGAATAATTATATATTAAATGAATGCTTTAGTCAATAATTTAATCCTATATTAATATCTTTTTAAATAACTACCTGAAGCAAATGGTACTAAATTTCTTGGATTAAAGGAATTAGCATTAAATCTACTAACATCATTACCAGTAGCTACTCCAAAATGTAAGTGACCACCACAAGTACAATAATCATAACCCCCCTTACCAGCATAAGATACAGAACACTGACTAGGATTCATAGCACCAGTAGTTAATCCACCAGTTAAACCAACAACAGTATTAGTATCAACTATATCATCAACATTAACCTTAATTTCTAATAAATGCATATAAACAGTAGTATATGGAACCCCATTAATAGTATGATAAATATAAACCATATTACCACCACACGAACCTCTTCTTACAATATAAGCAACTCTTCCTTTAGCAGCTGCATATGCATAAGTACCTTCACTTGCCCCTAAATCTATACCACGGTGTGAAGTACCACCACAACCAATACAATCAGTTCTAACTACTTGATATTCACTAGTTACCCAAGCACTAGCTAGAGGTAATTTCCAACCACTAGAGTTAGGAATAGTAACGCAAGAATTAATATTTTGATTTAATTTACATCCTTTTGATTCATAATATTTAATATCTTTTTCTTTAGCATCAATATCTTCATCAATAGTAGTACCCTCTTCTTCTAATTTAGATAAATTAGCCTTCAAAGTAGCAAGTTTAGAAGCTAAGTCATTACTCTGCACTTCAAGTTCTTTTTGCTTACTAGCAAGAGTTACTTTACTATCTTCTAATTCTTTAACTAATTTCTTTAAACTTTCCATTAAATTACTATTATACTCAGTAAGTTGTGATACAACTGAATATCTATATATAAAATCAGTATAAGAATCTGCTTCAAATAAATATTCTAAGTAAACATTTTCCCCATTAGATACTTGAAGAAACTTAAGTAGTTCACTAGTCTCTTTATCTTTCTCCCCTATCTCTTTCTCAGAACTACTAATTTTCTCAGTAGCAGCAATAATCTCTTTCTTCGTATTTTCTATTTCAATTTGTGTATTATCAATATCTACTCTTAAAGACTTAATTTGACTATCAGTTAAATTCTTATTATTCTCAGTAGCAGCCTTTTTAGCTTTTAAATCTGCTAACTCATTTTTTAAATCTTGAAGAGTCTTAGCTTCTACCTTATAACTAGGAATAAACATTATAATCATTATTAGAAATATTACTAATATTTTTTTCTTCATTTAATCACAACTTTCCTAACATAATTATATATTAAATAATTATTTAGGTCAACAATTAAAAGAGAGTTTACATTTTTTGTAAATTTTCTCTTTTCTTATAAAAAAGTTATCCTATGCCAATTACCTTTAAACCATTAGTTATCGACCACTTATGATCATCTAGACCCCAAAAGTGGTCGATAACTGCCATTTTTTCATAATTTTTTATCTTTTTTAATAATATTATCACATTAAAATATCAACAAATTCGGAATTCAATTCCGAAAATGTATAAAATATTAAGATATATCTTTTACCTCTTTTCTTTTTATAAAACTAATTATAAATATTAATACTATCGATATATATAATATTATCTTAATATCATTAATAAAATAACCAATTAAACAGAAAATACTTCTAGTAAAACAAAAAATTATTTCTACTAATACTATATACCCTTTTATATTAGTGTCTTTCTTAATATTATAAATATTTTCCGCTGATACAATTTCAAACATCTTAATACCAAGACCTTCAAAGAAACCTATTACTAATATCAAATAATTACTAGTAATATTTAATTTTAATAATAATATTATACAAAACAATATATTTAAGTATTTAAAATATTTATTATCATCTATCTTTCTAACAAAGAAGTAAATAAATATACAAGCACTAATACCCATTATAGCATTAAAAATACCAATATATTCAATCTTATTATTTATAAATAAATATAGATATAATGGCTGAAGAGATAAATTAATTACTTTAGCCTGCTCCAAGATAAAGAATAGTAGTTTATTCTTCTCTATTTTTTGATATTTAATTATCTTATTATTTTCTTTAATATCTAACTTAAATAAAGGTATTATTGCTACTACTGATAATACAATAACTATTATAGCAAGTACTATTAAAGATAATTTCTTAGTAACATAACTAACTATAATAGGAGCTACAATTAAACCAATATTACTAAAAATTAAAATACTTCCTATTTCTTTTTTTCTTTCTTTATCCATAGTCTTAATAGCAAAGTAATGTCTTAAACTATGATAACTATAACTACCTATTCCATATATAATACTAAATATTATTAGATTACTAATAGTTTTATCCATCGTAGACATAAAATAAAAACTTATACTAAAAATTATACTAGAAAGTATTAATATATATTTAGCATTAATATACTTAGTTAAATAAATAACTATAACACTAATAATGCCTCCAACAAAATATAAAATAGTAAAAAATAATAATATTTCTTTTAAAGAATATCCCATTTTATATAATAGTACAGAAGAAAAGACTTCTACTATATTTCTTGCAATAGTAGATATCATAATAAATAAATTATATTTTTTAATATTTGACATATAATCACCATTATTATTATGTATTTTTTATATTATATGATACAATATAAAGAGGTGATTTATTATGTTTAAATATACATTAGATAATAAAAGATATCATACACTTAATTACTATCTAAAAAACAAATTTAATGATAAAGTAATAAAAATAAGTTTAAATGGTAATTTTACTTGTCCTAACATCGATGGTACTAAAGGCTATGGTGGCTGTATATATTGTTCTAAAAGTGGTTCAGGTGAACATGGAGGTAATCCTAACAAAGATTTAACAACCCAATTTAATGAAGTAAGAGAAGTAATAGAAAAGAAATGGTCTAGTAATAAATATATCGCTTATTTCCAAGCACGAACTAATACTTATGCCCCTCTTAATGTATTAAAAGAAAAGTATGAAGAAGTATTAAAGATAGATAATGTTATAGGTTTATTTATTGCTACTAGATGTGATGCTATAACCAAGGAAACACTAGATTACTTAGAAGAACTAAATAAAAGAACTTTCTTAGTAATAGAATTAGGCCTTCAAACTATTCATGAGAGTACTTCTAAATTAATTAATCGTGGTCATACTTTAAAAGAATTTGATGATATGGTCAAAAAATTAAGAGATAGAAATATTAATGTAGTTGTACATATAATTAATGGCCTACCTTATGAAACTGAAGAAATGATGTTAGATACAGTTAAACACTTAAATAATCTTGATATTCAAGGTATTAAAATACATATGTTAAATATATGTAAAGATACTCCTATTGAAACTTTATATAATAAAGAACACTTTCATATTCTTACTAAAGAAGAGTATATTGATATCGTAATCAAACAATTAGAATTATTAAGAGAAGAAATAGTTATTCATCGAATTACCTCTGACCCCGATAAAGATTCTCTAATAGAACCTACTTGGTTATTAAAAAAATTCTGTTTACTTAATGATATTGATAAAGAAATGAAAAAAAGAGATACTTACCAAGGCAAATACACCAAATAAAAGACTTCACTCGAAGTCTTTTATTCATAATATTCTACTATTTCTTCTAAATCTTTTCTTGGTCTCATCTTAGGTTCTTGATTAGGATAACCAATAACAAGTGAACTAACTAACTCCATATCATTATGCTTTGTCATATCTAAAATTTCATTTTCTACAAAATCAGTATCTCCTATCCAAAGAGTACCAAGATTTAATTCAGTACTTCGAAGACACATATTCTCTATAGCAGCTCCTACTGATAAAGTATCATATCTATCCCACTCATCATCTTTATTTTTTAATATCAATATAAGTACAGGTGCTTCTTTTATTACATTAGCAGTAAAACTAACACTATATAATCGACCATCTTTATTTTTATTCTGAGCATATTTAATCATTAAATCTGCTATCTCATTTTTCATCTCAGTACTAACTTTAACAAAATACCAAGGTTGTCTATTTTTAGCAGATGGTGCTAACCTACCAGCATTTAATATATCTAATATTTGTTCTTTACTTACTTTAACATCTTTATATTTTCTAATACTTCTTCTATCCTCTATTGCTTTTATTGTATCCATATTTATCCTCCATCTTAAAGAAATTATATTATTTTTATTTAACTTTGTCAATTACCTAAACTAAATGATTAATAGAGAGACTTAATTATTTAAGACTCTCTATTACCTATGAAGACCTAAGGCTTCATAGGATATTAAAAGAACTAGTTTTAACTAGTTCTATATTTTTAGAATAACCTTAATATATCATTAAAAGTTACATATACCATAAGAAGCATAAGTAGCATAAAGCCTATACTATTTACCATAGCCTCTGTCTTAGCAGGCACAGGTTTTCTTCTTATCTTTTCAATAATTAAGAATAATACTCTACCACCATCAAAAGCAGGGAATGGAAGTAAGTTAATAACTCCTACATTCATAGATAAGTAAGCAGTCAAATACATAATATTTTGAAATCCTTGTTTAGCCTGTGAATCCACTATCAAATAAATACCAACTGGACCAGATAAATCTTTAGCAGATACACCACCAGTAAATAATTGTTTAATAGTAGTAAGCATTAATTTATATAAACTAACAGTAGCCTCTCCTGCATAAGTAATAGAACTAACAAATCCTCTTCTAACAGTATTATCAATTCCTATACCAACAACATAACTCTTATTACCATCTTTATCCTCTATCGTATTAGGTTTTACTATTACAGTTCTCTTATTACCATCTTTATCTTTTAGTACAAAAGAAATATCATTACCTTTAGAAGAAGCAATATATAATTGTACTTCACTCCAACTAGATACCCTATTACCATCTACTGATAATATCTTATCTCCTTCTCTAATACCAGCAGTATAAGCAGGATATTCAGGACTAACATTAGCTATAATTGGTTTAGTAGAAATACTACCATATATTAAAGCCATCACAAATAATAATACAAAAGCAAAAATAAAGTTAAAACTTACTCCAGCTATCATAATAATAAATCTTTGCCATACTGGCTTAGTATATAGCATTCTCTTTTTATCTATTTTAGTATTATCGTCAGCATCTTCTCCCGCTAATGAAACAAATCCTCCTATTGGTATTGCCCTAATACAATATTCAGTCTCTCCACCTTTCTTCTTATGATGTAATAACTTTGGTCCCATACCTATAGAGAACTCATATACATATACACCAAATAATTTAGAAAAGATAAAATGTCCAAATTCATGAACCAATACAATTCCCCCTAATATTAATATAAACCATAATATTGCCATTAATTTTCCTCCTTTACAATATATTAAGCATTATTAACATACCAAGTGATACAAATATCACACTATCAAATCTATCTAATATACCACCATGTCCTGGTATAATATTAGAATAATCTTTCTTATCAAAATATCTCTTTATAGAACTAAATACTAAGTCTCCACTTTCACTTAAAAATACTAATACCAAAGACATAATAATAGTCTTAATAATAGACAAATCTCCTACTAAAGAGTAATAGAACATTGTCCCAATAAAACAACCCATAATTCCTCCTATTAAGCATCCTTCTATTGTCTTTTTAGGAGATATATCAGTAAATCTATGTTTACCAATTAACATTCCACTAATATAAGCATACGTATCAGTAATAAAAGCTATTACAAATATATATATACCCTTAAATATATCACTACCCATCATATCTATTATATTTAAGAAAGCATATCCTATAAAATATATTATCCCAAATAAATATAAACTATCATTTATATTATATCTATCCTTATCGTCATAGAAGATAATAGGTAAAATCAAAGATATTAAACTTATACATATCACAACTTTATTATCTAATTTCAATACTAAATTATTTATCATAAAGAATATCATTAATAAATAACTAATTATCTTTATCAAATCAATCTTTCTCTTTTTATATTTAATATCTATTAATTCTCTTAAACCTAGTAAAGAAACAACTGTCATAGTAATACTAAAAACAGTATTTCCCAGTAATAAAGAAGTTATTAATATAAATAAAACAATAAAAGCTCCTAATAATCTTTTCTTCATACTACCTCCTATGCAATTTTATAATCATCTTCTAATGAAAAAATTACATTCTCTTCAATCCAATTCTTTCTAGGTTCTACAGCATCACCCATAAGTACAGATACTCTCTTTTCAGCAAGAGCAGCATCAGATATATTTACTTTTATTAGTTTTCTTTCTTTAGGATCCATAGTAGTTTCCCATAACTGATTAGCATTCATTTCACCAAGTCCTTTATATCTTTGAACTTTATAGTTTACTCTACCACTAGTTTCATCTTTTAACTCTTCATTACTCCAAGCATATACATGTTTATTACCATAACTAACCTTATATAAAGGAGGCATTGCTATATATAAATGACCCTCTTCAATTAAAGGTTTCATATATCTATAGAAGAAAGTTAAAAGTAAACACTGAATATGAGCACCATCATCATCAGCATCGGTCATAATAATAACCTTACCATAATTAATATCTTTAACATCAAAATCCGTTCCTACTCCAGCACCAATTGTATAAATCAAAGTATTAATTTCTTCATTCTTAAAAATTTCTTCCATCCTTGTCTTCTCAGTATTCAATACCTTACCTCTAAGTGGAAGAATAGCCTGTGTCTTTCTATCTCTACCCTGTTTAGCACTACCACCAGCAGAATCACCCTCTACAATAAATAACTCTTTTTCCATAGCCTTCTTACTTTGAGCAGGCGTTAATTTACCAGATAATAATCTTTCAGTCTTTTTATTATCTTTACCTTTTCTAGTTTCTTCTCTTGCCTTTCTAGCAGCTTCTCTAGCTTCTTTTCCTTTTAAAGCTTTACCAACAATCTTCGTAGCTACAGCTTTATTCTCTTCCAAAAAGAATTTTAACTTTTCAGTAACTATTGCTTCTACTATTGTTCTAGCAACAGGAGTACCAAGTTTAGCTTTAGTCTGACCCTCAAATTGTAATAAATCTTCTGGTATTTGAACAGATATAATAGCGGTAAGTCCCTCTCTAACATCAGAACCATCAAAACTTTTATCTTTCTTTAAGTATCCATTAGTCTTAGCATAATCATTAAGAACTTTCGTAATAGCAGTCTTAAATCCTACTTCATGAGTACCACCATCACTAGTTTTAACATCATTAACAAATGAAACAATATTCTCAGCATAACTATCAGTATATTGCATAGCTATTGATACATTTACTTTGTCTTTACTAGCACTAAAACATAATGGTTTATGAAGTACACCTTTATTTTCATTCAAATATTCACAGAAGGCTTCTAGTCCATTTTCATAATGATATTTTTCACTTCTACCTTCTATCTCATCTACTACTTCTATAGTTAGACCACTAATTAAAAAAGCACTCTCTTGCATTCTCTCACATATAGTAGAAAAACTAAAAGTTGTTGTCGAAAATATAGTAGGATCAGGTTTAAATTTAACAGTAGTTCCCGTCCTATTAGTAGTACCTACTTTCTTAAGAGGAACTGCTACCTTACCACCATCTTCAAACTTAATATAATATTCTCCGCCATCTCTTCTAGTTACTACCTCCATAACCGAACTTAAAGCATTAACAACTGATCCACCAACACCATGTAAACCTCCAGATACTTTATAACCACCTTCACTAAATTTACCACCAGCATGAAGTACAGTATAAATAACCTCAGGCGTACTCTTACCTGATGAATGCATACCAACAGGAAGTCCTCTACCTTTATCAGTTACACTAACACTACCATCCTTATGAAGAACTATCTTTAAATGATTACCATAACCATTTAATGCTTCATCAATAGAATTATCTACTATTTCCCATACTAAATGATGTAATCCTCTTTTATCAGTAGAACCAATATACATACCAGGTCTCTTTCTAACGGCTTCTAATCCTTCTAGTATCTTAATTGAACTCTCATCATATTTTGCTGTCATTTATATCACTCTCTCTATCAATTCCATATCAATTATACTATAAAATAACATCTCTATCAAGGTATTTGTCATTTAATTTGACAAAAAAAAGAACAATTAATTCAAATTGCTCTCTAATATTTCTTTAAACTTTAAACAATCATCAATACTATAATTATTAATTAAACTAATAGTAACAGCATCATCAATACTAACATTATTACTATTTGTAAAATCTTTTAACTCACCAAGCATAGCAATAAACTTCTTATAATCATCTAGTGAATAACTATCTTTCCTAATTTCTTCATTAGAAGTAACAACATCTACTTTATCAGTATTATCTAATTCATTAGTTACTTCACTTATATTCTCATTACCAGAAGATTCTGAGGTAACCATAGTATCAACAATATCATTTTTATCCTCTAACGAATCTAAAGTAACAGTATTAATTCTTAAATTATCTTTAGCCTTATTATTCTTAATAATAACAACTTTATCCTCATTAGCATCATTTACTATATCTTGAAATGATTCAATATTACTTTTTTCTTTATATTCTTTGTACTTATTTTCAAATACTTCTTGTGGATTAACAATATCATGTTCATCAACACTTAATACATTTTCATAATAATTAACAGGTATACGTCCATTTAAAATATCATCAAAAGTAACAACATTACTATTATTTTCTTTAACATCATCAGTACCTACATTAGTATCAACATTACTTACTTCTTCAATAACCTCAGGTTCTACATTATTACTTTCTATTTCATAAGTTACTATAGAAGGTTCTTTTACTTCAGATACCGCTTCAACTGGTGTTAAAACATTATTATAACTAGAGGTATCTTTAGTAATATCAATTCCTTCTACATCAGAATTTATATCACAAGTAACAAATTCTCTTCTCTTATTACCAATTCTATCACAAATAACTGAAGTAGTATAAACAACAATTAAAGATAATACCCATAAAACAAACAAACCAATACTAATTTCTAATACTGCTACTAAATTAATGTTAGTATATAATTCATTAGGAGTAAAAACATCAATCTTATTCTTAGCAATAATATTAAGAATAATAACGAGTAATATATTATTCATAACAAAAGTAATACCATTAATAATCTTATATATTTTATTAAGCATCTTATTAAACATACTAGTAATAAAAGCAATAGCCACAATAAGTAATGTACCAACATAAACATACACAGATGGAAAATAAATATTACTAAAAAATATAGTCATAAAATTATCAAATACTTCTGCTAACTCTTTATAATTAATTACAATATCAATACCAAGTATTAATAACAAAGATAAAGTAATAATCATAATATATTTCCTATTATCAATCTTTTTAATCAAATATAAAAATGTAGCAATAACCAAAACTCCAAGAAAAATAAATATAAATTTAACATCCAATATCATATCAAATAATATTTTAAATTTCTCTACAATTGACAAATAAGACATCATTTTCACCCCTTTCCTTAAATTTTATTCAACACTAGTTAAATATGCAATATATACCGTTTGATGATAATTATCATCCTTTGTACAAGTAATAAGTGTAAGCGTAGTATTATTCTTATTTCTAAGAATTCTAACTCTACCAGTCTTTTTTTCATTATATATCTTATCAATTTTATATACATATTTTTTATTATTATAGTGAATAACAATATCATCATTAACTTCTAACATATATAAATTAGCAAAATAACTATTATTATAATTACCAGAATGACCCGCTATAATAAGATTACCACCTTTAATATCAGGATAATTAGATTCCGGTAAAACATATAAATTAAACTTAACATTATTAAGATTAGAATCTTTATTATAAAATCCCTTATATAAATTAATCTTACTAATATCAATAATACCTAAATATTCTTCATAAGTATAATTAGGATTTTCCCCTTTATTTTCTTCTACATTATCAATATTTTCATCTTGATTATTAAAACTATCATCCATATTCGTTGAAGATAATGCCAAATTCATTTCACTAAATACAACATCCCTTTTATCTTTAATATAATCAGAAAGCAAAACGAGAGTACCACATATAACTAGTATTACTCCCGCTGCTATTTGATATTTTAAATTAATTTTCTTCATTCTTTTTATAATTTCTGTATACAATTACAGAACCAAGTCCTATAATAAGTAATCCAATTAAAGATGTTGTAATAGTCTTAAATGTTCCTGTACTAGGTACCTCAATAGTTTCAGGAGTATTATACATAATAACCTTACCATCAACAGTACCATCTTCTTTAACTACAAATGTAACAGTCTCTTTAGATAATTCATATCCATCTGGAGCAATGACCTCAGTTAAAGTATATTTACCAGGAGCAAGACCTTCAATAACATGTGATTCATTAGTAGATACCCAAGCTTCAATTAAGTTACCTTTTTCATCTTTAAGTTCAAGATGAGCTCCCGCTAATTCTTCACCAGTAGTTACATCAACTTTACTAATTTCAACAACAGTAACAACATTAAGTTTAACAGTAGTACTATCATTTACATTAGAATTTTCTGGATATAAAGCACCAGTATTTTGAACATTAGAACGAGTAGAAGTATAAGCATAAGCCTTATTAATAGTTCCTTTAGCAGAAACATTAACCTTAAACTCATTAGATATTTTTTTAACATTACTTACAGGAACCTTAACTAAGAAAGATTCATTAGTAGCAAAAGTAGTTTTAGCATTTCCCTTTGTATCAGTAACAATAGTACCTTCAGGTGCATTATTTAAACTAACAGTATAATTACCAACAGTACCAGCAGTCTTAACACCCATACTAGAACTTACATAATATTTACCATCACTAGATAAAGATAAATTACTATTACTATTATTAATTTTAATAGAAGGACTAGTATAAGAATAACTATTAGCACCATTAACAAGTTTAGCCATTTCTACAACTATATCACTAGAATTACCACGATAAGCACCATTAGCTAAATTAAAATATTCAAATGTCGAATCATTAGGATTAATTACATACCAAATAGCTAACCCAGTAGTATAATAATCCTTATCAGCATTACCAAATATACTCTTATTTGGATAACCATTTTCCATAACATAAGCAACTTTTGAACTAAGTTCTTTTTGTAAAGTATATTTTTCTGTAGTACCAGAACCAATTGGAGCTTTACTTCTTTCTATACAGTAAATAATCTTACCATCAGTAGTCTTCTTAAATTGTATATTAATATATTGACTACCACTTAAATAACTAGATCCATAAATAGTATGTAATTTACTACCATCAATAACATAACTACTTGGAGCAGTAGTCTCCGCATTAGCAGTACCTATAAATAGCATACTAACTAACATAATTAAACTAAATAAAATATTCTTTAATTTCATAATATAAAACCTCCCTTTGAAATCGGTATATATACTACCACTTTTTTTAAATATTGTCAATAGATTTAAAGAAAAAATAATACGAACAAATATTCAAAAAGAAAAATCCATATACATGGATTATTTCTTCTTATCAATCATTTCATTAATTACCGTTCCAAAAGATGCTATACCACTCATATCTGATGGAATAATAATCTTAGTAGAACTACCATCTGCTAATTTCTCTAGTGCTTCATAACTTTTTAAAGTAAGAACTGACGAGTCTGCTTTAGCTTCTTTTAATAATCTAATACCATCAGCCTCTGCCTGTTTCATTTTAAGTAAAGCCTCTGCTTCACCTTCAGCCATCTTAATTTGTGCTTCCTTATGAGCTTCTGCCTTTAATATAGCCGATTCTTTTTCACCTTCTGCTATCAAAATACTAGATTTCTTTTCCCCCTCAGCTTGAAGAATCTTCTCTCTTCTTTCTCTTTCAGCACGCATTTGCTTCTCCATAGCTTCTTGAATATCTCTAGGTGGAAGTATATTTTTCACTTCTACTCTATTCACTTTAATTCCCCATGGATCAGTAGCTTCATCCAAAATACTTCTCATCTTAGAATTAATAATATCTCTTGAAGTTAAAGTTTGGTCAAGTTCTAACTCACCAATAATATTTCTAAGTGTAGTAGCAGTTAAATTCTCAATAGCATTAATTGGATCTTCAATACCATAAGTATATAACTTAGGATCTGTTATTTGAAAATAAACCACTGTATCTATTTGCATAGTAACATTATCTTTAGTTATAACAGGTTGTGGTGCAAAATCCTTTACTATTTCTTTTAAACTTACTTTATTAGATACCCTATCTACAAATGGTATCTTAAAATGTAAACCATTATTCCATGTAGTTAAATAACTACCAAGTCTTTCTATAACATAACTTCTAGCCTGTGGTACTACTTTAATATTTGGTATTATAAATATTACCACAATTACTAATATAGCAATTAATAATTCCATATTATTTTTCCTCCCATTTCTTTACTTTTAATTTAACACTATTAATAGATAATACTTTTATATTTTCTCCTTTAGAAATATCAGTATCGGAATAAGCTGACCATTTCTTACCATCTACCTTTACTTCTCCAATATTATCTTTAATAATATCCTCAGTTACAATCCCCTTCATTCCTATTATCCTATCAATATTTGTTTTACTATTATTCATTTTAATTTTACTATATAACTTTCTACTAATAGGCATAAGTAATACTCCTACTAAGACAAATATAGCAATTTGTATTAATATATTATCAGTAAATAAAGAACTCACCATAGCAAGTAAACTACTTATAACAAACCAAATACTAACTAAATTAGTTGTAGATATTTCTATTATTCCAAGTATTACTGCCAGTAAAAGCCATATATAAAAATTTTCCATTCTACCACCTACTACAAAATATGTCTCATCTAGTTATAGTATAACAAAATATCAAAGTATTTACAATAACATTTATCACCTTCCATGAAAATCCAAGGTATTTTCATGTCCAATCTAGCCTAATTCTTAGTCTATATTGGAGTCTTTAGTAGACCTATCATATTCATAGTTATTACTATATACTAAATTTAACTTGCAAGTCTACTATCACCAGTTTTATAATCTATTATAATACCATCCTCGATATTATAAACAAAGACATTAAATTTAATACCTTTGCCATTATCTTCAACTGAGTATGCTTCCATTTCTACTCCTGTTGCTACTAGATTATTACCTTCAAATACTGGTGTTACACGATATAAAACATGATTACCAGTATCTTTAATATATTTAGTTACCATATTTTCAAATTGTAACATTCCTTTAGTATTCATACTCCTAGTACAAGTAATTAAATTTTTTTCATTAGCATTTTCCCCAGTTAACTGGTATCCTATTAAATGACATCTATTATACAAATATTTACCATCTATATGATCATATTTAACAGTATGCCAACCACTTGGTTTTATAGAACCAATAGAGCCCCTCTTTTCAGTAGGCATTAACTCTTTACTTATATTAGCATAAGCAACACCACATCTACCTAATGAATCAAGTTCACTATACTTTTCAAAACTATCAGTAGTATATTCTTCTTCTTTAAAATAAGGATTATTATCATTAACAATAACATAACTATTACCATTATAATCAGCAATATCTTCCATATTAGAACTACTACTACCACTATTTATTAAACTATATGTATAATTATAAATATCATCTTTACAATAAAATAAAACTCCTAATAGCAAAATTAAAACAATTAATTTACCTTTCTTTTTCATACTTCACCTCTATTTAAAATTTTATAAATATATTTAATAATTAATTTATTTTTTAATAAATATATGATATAATTTACTTGTGTCCTCGTAGCTCAGTAGGATAGAGCAATTGCCTCCTAAGCAATAGGTCGCTAGTTCGATTCTAGTCGAGGACGCCATATTTTAAAATAAAGGTCTTATTACAAGACCTTTTTTATATTATCAGTAATAATTTCATCTACTTTAATATCATATTTATCATTATCTATTTTATCTATTAAACACTCAGTATAACATAATCCTATCTTATAAACATTATGATTACTATAAAACTTATCATAAAACCCCTTACCATAACCTATTCTATATAAATCATAAGAGAAACATATACCAGGAGTAATAGATACAGTATTATTAAAATCTTCTATTTTATTATTACTAGTAGGTTCTAGTATCCCAAAATAACCTTCCATTAATTCATCTAATGAATTAATGTAGTAGAAGTTCATTATACCATTATCTATTCTTGGTACTCCAATTTTCTTTTTATTTATAAAGTATTTAATTATATTTATAGTATCTACTTCTTCTTCATTTGATACATATATCAGTAGAGTATCAGCATCTATAACCTTAGTATTATTAATAACTCTATTAAAAATAATATTATCTCTATCTTCTTTATCAATAATACTTCTTCTAATTTCTTTATATTTACTTCTCAGTAACTTTTTCATTTTAAATTAAATCATTTCTCTTTCTATATGCTATAATTCCTATTAGCAAAGTTACTAATGCTATTATAGCAACTAAACAGATAGAAGCGACTCCAGTCTTGATATTTTTGTTAATATCTTCTTCACTTTTATCTTTATCTTTTTTTATTATATTAATAATATAAGTTACATCATTGCCATCTTGACCTTTTGTTTTTAATACAACTTTGGTTTTATTAGATTCCAAATTATTAATAGTTCTAGGCCCATAACCATCTACAAATTTATTTTTTTCATCTTGAAGTTTAGCATCAATTTTTACTTTATCAATATCACTATCTACTTCAAAATCATAACTATAAATATTATCTTTTAAATCAATATCTTTGCCATTTATCGTTAATTTAGATAATCTATTATCACTTAATCTATTAACAACTAACTTATATGTTCTAATATCACCATTTTCCGCTGTTACTATGATTTCAAATTCATTTGCACCATAAACAATATTCTTTTCACCAGTGCCAGTAATACTTTTAACTCTATCACTATTAGCATTTACTTCTATTTTAATTTTATCCAATTTAGTAGTAAAGGTAATTTCTTTGTTATCATTAATCTTTACTTCCTCACCATTTATTTTAATACTTTTCAAAGTATTATTTGTGTCATATCTGGTGATATTTAAAATATATGTTCTTTCACTTCCATTCTCCGCTGTTACTATAATCTTAAATTCATTTTTGCCATACGCTAGTTTTTTTTCTCCTGTACCTTCTACTTTTGAAGTACTTGAAGATGCTGTTGCAGTAATATTAGTTTTATCTGAATTAATTATTAAATCATAATTTAATTTTTCAGAATTAAATTCAACATTAGTCCCTTCAACAGATAAACTATCAAGTGAAGAGTTCCCACTTGGCCTATATATGTTTATTGTATAAGTAGTACTATTTCCATCTTCTGAAGTAACTGTAACTTTAAATATATTTTTACCATACTCTAATTTTTGTTCACCAAGATCTCCTGTTATCGTACTACTAGCAATACTACTAGTAGCACTAATAGTAATAACTGACTGATCTAAACTATCAATACTATATTCAGTAATATTAGATTTAAAATCAATTGAAGCACCTGATATACTCAAAAAAGATAAATATGAATTACTAGATTTGATATAGATATTCTTTACAACATTAGAAATATCCATATCCTTTGAAATACCACCTTCTTCATATGCTATAGATACTTTTTGAAGTTTAATAGTACTATCATCTTTACTATTTCCTTTATTTTTTAAATTAATATTAGCAATAGTTACATCACCAGTAATAGTATTTTCATCATCCGCTAATACAATAGTATTATCACTTTCAATAGATTTAATAGTAGCATCCCATTCACTAACAATATTAACAATTTCAATATCATCAGAAACACTAATACTAGTAGAAAAACCAGATACATTATTACTAAAATGTCCAACAATTTTACAACTAAATTCATCCCCACTATTAATACTGTCTTTATCACAATCTAAAGTTATAGTATTAGGGTTTATTGCATAAGTATTTTTAAATATTGTAATTATTAATATAATAAATACTATTCCCAATGATGTAATACCAATAATTTTCTTCTTTTTATTCATAAACTCACCTTCTCCTTAGATTGCCATAATATACAACTTGCTTTAATATATCATTATAATCAAAAGTATTATTATTATCAAAATCTATAGCCTTTCTCTTATATATATCAAAATTATTTGTTTTATTTCTATTTTCTTTAAAAGCATTAGATACATCTAATAAAGTAACATTTCCATCTCCAGTTACATCACCAGTTACAACTAAAACATAATTAACTGTTTTACTATCAAATTTAAATGAAATAATATAACCTGTGCCTGCTTTATTAGTTTTATCTATAACATTGCTATCATTATCATACAAAGTAATAGTTCCATTAGTAGCAATTTTATTTAGTATACTACTAATTATAGTACCTGCATTTATATTATAAATTATTTTATTATTGGCATCAACTGACAATGAATTATCAAATACTAATTTATCATTTGCTTTCCATATTGCTTTAACAGTAGCATTTTCAGTTCCCATCTTAAATACATTGCCATTAACACTACTATCACTACCAGTAACTTCCCATCCAACAAATGTATAACCAGTTTTAGTAATAGCAGGAAGTGTATAAGTACTTCCATATGTAATCTTTATAGATGCATCCCCAGAATAAGTACCACCATCAACATCTATAATTAAATTATATTCAGCAAGAGAATACTTTGCATATATATCATGATTAGTATGTAAATTAACTTTACTAGCTTTATTTTTAAATGATTCATCAAAATACCAACCATCAAAATTATAACCTTTTTTAGTAGGAGTCGTAATTTTTTCATCATATACATCATTATATTTTAATTTATTCGATACAGTATTACTATCAATATGTGAAGTAACACTATAAGAAACATCATTATATAGTTTGGTAGGTCTAAGTACTGCAAATAAATTTGAAGAATACAATAATTGTTTTATTACTCTAGAACTACAATTATATTCATAATTATTATTCATAATGTAGTTACCATCGCCATCAAATACCTTTTTATCCTGATTACAAGAGTTAATACCATTATTATCAAAATTAATTAAATTTGGATATCCACTACTATCAAAACCACTAACTAAGTAATATTTAAAATCTTTAGTAGGATCAATAGTAGTTAAACTAAAGTTTAAAGCAGTTCCATCTCTATCGTGACTAAAATTGTCAATAAATTTATCAGAAACAACAATAATATCTCCCACCTCAAAATATCTATGATGAATATATTTAATTCTTTTTGCATTTTCATTTCCAATTAACTTTTTGCCACCATACATTCCATCTACTAACATCTTACTGATATTATCAGTACCATCTTTTTTGAAAAAGGCACTAACATTGTATGTATAATTTACACCATTATATTTCTTAGTATTAGATTCAGACCAAGAGAAAAACAAAGAATCTGCAATTTTTTGACCAGTTAAATAACTCAAATCAATATTAAAATTATTATAATAAATATATTTAATAAAATCCAACGAAGAGAATTTAGTAGTTGTATTAATATTACTATTTTTACTAATTTGATCACTAGTACTATAAGTATAATTCTTACCCTTAAATTCACCTACTGTTTTATTTAATTTATCAACATCATTAGAATTTACAGTTCTATTAACATTTAATTCTATAGTTTCTAATGTTAGAGTACTACCCTTATAAGTAACCTCAAATTTACCAGCACCTATTTTACCAGAACTAGAACTATTAATAACAACACCAAAAGTTGAATATTCAGAACTCGCCGTACCTTCACATGATATAATACTGTTATCAGAATTTACTATTGGTCCGAAATCTTTAGGACATTTACTAATGGTAGTTCCCTGAGGTAAAGTAAATTTTATTTTAAAAGAGGCATTTTCACTATTATCATAAACATATCCCGTTTTAATCCATTCTAGTCCACAATTAGGATTATTATCAGGGCACACACAAGTTTTTTTAGTTTTAGAACTGTTTGAACAATAACCATATTTTCTTTTATCACCTAATCTTATACCATAAGTAACTGTATCTCCTACATCAACTGAATTATAAGTACTTATTCCTCTACCATCTTTAACAACATATTGTTCAACCCTCGTTCCAGAAAAAGCAACCCTAGCCTTATCATTAGAACTAATATTATTATTAGTGCAAGTTTCTTTTCCATCAACTGTACTACAATATTTATTGATAGGTCTAATAATTGATATACTTGTTATTCTTTTTTTATCCCCATCTTTCTTTAAATTTGTTAATTTATCATTCAAATAATTATATATATTACTTTCATATCTAACACTAAAATCTTCCCATGATCCATCAGTTCCCGTCGAATGAATAAGGCCAGCATCATTTGCATTAAAAGCCTCACCGACATATACCATAACATGCCCATTTGAAGTATAAGCGATTTTTAACATATCACCAGGTTGCATCAAGAAACTCGAATTTTTTTTATCAAAATATTTTTTTATAGTATTCCATTCAGTTAAATAATTTGTATAATTAGTGCTATTACCATAAGTCAAATTTTTAAAATTATAGTTATAAACTAACTCAGATTTATTACTACTATCTACATAACTTACACCCTTTTTAGAATACTCGCCATCTGTATTATATTTTTTTAACTCTTCATCAGATAAACTACTAAAAATGCAACTTTTTCTAACACCATTTTTATATACTAAACAATTAGCAATTCTTGTTAAATTACCAGTACTATTCCATGCCCTACCGAATTTATCAACTGCTTCATCGTAATCACTTTTAGATGATATTGCTCGTATTTTATCTGGCACACCATCAGTACCAATTCTAACAACAGAAGCAGTACCAGAAAAAGAATAAAACTCTGACAAATCGTAACCCAAAACATTATTATATACTAAATAAGTAAATCCTGTACAATCTGTATTATACATATTAGAACGGCTAACCTCTTCTGGAGTAATATTCAAATTTCTAAAAAATGTAGTAGAAACAAGCGGATAATAATTACTATTTGAAACACAATTAGTAGCATTTTTATAATCTAAAACACAAGTATTATTACTTTTACTAGGAGCAGGATATTTAACATCAGTATCTAATAAATATTGCTCATAATCAGAATAGTAATTATTATAATAATAACTAACAGCAGCAGACACTAGCATTTTTTGTAATTCATCTCTAGTATAAGTATTAGTACTAACTCCAAAAGACTTTTTTACAATCAAGAAAATACAACCTACAACTAATATTCCTACTATAATTATTAAATATTTAAACCTTTTTATAAAATCTTTAAACTTACTCATAGTTATATACCTCCAGAATATTTATTTGTTGTTTTTATAATATTTTAAATGACTAACAATATCAGATAATTTAAACTCACCATCATCATTAAAATCAATGGCAGTAAACATATAGTCAGTAAAATCAATCTTTTTCCTATATCCTTTAAGTGCAGTAGTAATATCACTTAAAGTAACTTTTCCATCACCATTAACATCACCTTTAACAATGATAATATATTCAACACTATAATCATCAAAGTCTATTTTTAATTTTTGACCAGTAGCAGTAATACTAATATCATTATCTCTAATAACACTAACTTTACCATTAGTACTAACACTATTAATAATAGTATCAATACTAGTACCAACTTCTATTTTATAAATATAATTTTTATCTTCATTAACAGTTAAACCATTAAATATAATTTTATTATCTTCCATTTTAACCTTATTAACATTTAAAGTATAAGTTCTAGTACTATTATCCTCAGCAGTAACAATAATATTAAAACTATTATTACCTAACTCTAATATTTTCTTACCAATACCACTGATAGTACTATTCTCATTACTACTAATAGCACTAATATTGATTTCATCTAATTCTGTATTTAAGTTATATTCCAAAATATTTTTATCAAAATTAAAACCTAAATTGTCAATTGTAAGAGATTGCAAATAAGAATCACTACTTAATTCATGAATATTTAAAGTGTAATTCTCACTAGTAACTCCATCCTCAGCTAATACGACAATTTCAAATACATTATCACTGCCATCATCAATTTTTATATTATTACCATCTATTTCTTCTCTATAATCTCCTTTAATTTTATATAATTTATAATCTGCATTAACATCATTTAGTACGGTTTTAATATTAAAATTTAATGCATTAACATTAATATTATAAGTATTATTTTCTTCAACATTTACTATATTATCATTAACATATAAATCCTTAATAGAGGTATCAGTATTTTGTCTATAAACATTAAGTATATACTTCTTAGTATTAGTTTCATCTTCTGAAATAACTAAAATTTCAAAAATATTATCACCAATATTTAAATTTTTAATACCATTACCACTAATAGTAGAACCCTCCATGCCATTAGCAATAATCTCTATACTATTACTATTAACAGTAACATTTTGAGAATCTAAAGATTTATCTAATTCAATATTTTTATCATTAACCAATATACTAAAGTTTTTAAGTAATACTGATGAATAAGGTCTATAAATACTAAAGCTATATACAGTTTCAACATCAGTAGAACTAATTACTGTAATTTTAAATTCATTGTTACCATAATTAAGTATCATATCTCCTATTTCTTCTTTAATTCTTGCCCCTTCACTAACTGTAGCCTTAATATTAACTTTATCTTTATTAATAACTTTTGAATCATAGGAGAATACATCAGATTTAAAGTTAAATATATCACTATCATCTACAGTTAAAGAAGTCAAATATGCAGCCTCTGGTAATTTAGAAATAGTAACTTCTTCACTATAATCACTAATACTAAATTCAACATCATTAGATACAATAGTAGTATTAACAAGTTTAATATTTCCAGTAGAAGCAATATCTTGTAAAGCATTAACTTTAAAAGTAATAAGTTTTACCTTATCACTAGTAACATTAGCAAAATTATTTGCTTCTAATATAATAACAGAATTATTATCTTTATCTATATCATAAAGAAAATCATCATTATTAATAAATTCCTCATTAACTGATATACTATCACTATTAAGTTTTAAATTTCTATCGACAACAATTGAAGTATCTACTCCAGAAACATTATTTGATTTAACATTTCCAAAAACATTACATACAATATCATCACCAACATAAATATTTTCCCTACTAGTATTACTATTTTTACATTCAATATCGAACTGAAAATTAGAAGTTGGATTAGCATAAGTTATTCTTATTATAATAAAAAGCAATAACAAAATACTTAAACTAAGAACTAAAACAATATTCTTTTTTTCACTACAATTTACCAAAATATTTTTCATATTAATCATTCCTCACATGGTTTATAATACATACTTAGTAATAGCAAGATAAATAACACCTGCTAATAGTAGTAAACCAACTATCAAAAAGAAAACTTTAACTCCCGTATGACTCTTTTCCTCAAATAAATCATCATCATCTTCATCAGCAAAATCCTTTTTAGTAAAATTAAATGAACCACTATAAAAAGTTTCTCCATCTTTAATTTTCTCAATCATAGTAACTTCATCTTTAACAATTGGATCAGTAACAACAGTATTATCAGTACCTTTTAAATCTACTAGTATATCAAGTGGTAAAGAATCAGTATTAGATACCTCTTTTTCTTTTTCAGAAGTAACTTCACTAACTTCAACAAAGTCATTAGAGGGTACATTAGCATCATCTAAATCAGTTAAGAAATTAGCATTAATAAGTTTTTTACCTTCCACTTCATTATTCTTATTAACTTCATTTTTAGCAGTCTCAAGTAAAACATTAATATCATAAACTCTTCTTTTTTCTTCTCTAGGTTCTTCCTCTACACTTTTTCTAGTAATTGTTCTCCCCATATCTTTAGCCTTACGATATTCATCTCTACTAGAAATAATTTGCTTTAAACCATTAATGTCAATTTCATTAGAATTATCAGGTATAGGTAAATTTTCTAAATCATTAATATTATTATCAATGTCTTTATATAAACCCGCATTTCTTTTACTTCTTTTATAATACTCCGGATTTTCTCTATAATATTTTTCCATTCTACTTTCCATCTTATTACCTCTTTTACTCTATATATATAATAACATATTTTTACACTAAATAAAAGATATTATTGCTTTTTTTTCTTATTTTGATATAATTAAATAGAAAGGATTGATATAAATGAATTTAAAAGTTAATCAAGATAAATGTATAGGATGTGGACAATGTGTAAGCATTTGTGAAGATGTTTTTAACTTTAATGATGATGGTTTAGCAGAAGTAATAGAAACTCCTGTTAAAGAAGAACATATTGAAGATGCCACTAACGCAAAAGAATCATGTCCAACTGAAGCTATCGAAGAAGCATAGGCTTCTTTTTTTATACAAAAAAGCTTACTCATCATCTGAAAGTAAAGCTTTTTTAAATCTTCTATATTATCGTATGCTGGATATTCCTCTGGATGTTTTTCCATATACTCTAGTTCTTTTAAAATTGAAAGAAAATCATCAGGGCTTAAAACATCTTCTTTATTCTCAAAGTTTTCCATTATTAACACAACCTCATACAAAAAAATAACATACTTAAAGTTAAATATCAACAAAAAAGAGTTCAACCAAGAACTCTTTTAACTGATTATAAATTTAACACCATTCTTTACATTTTCTATATTAATATCATAGTTTAAAAGACCTAGTGTTTTTTTAACTATAGATAATCCTAAACCAAAGACACCTCGAACACCTTTTTCGTAGGGAGTGAAAATGTTATTCAAAACATCTTTATCAATATTAGGACCATCATTATATAAGATAATCTTATTATTCTTAAGAGTAATTTTAACTTGACTCTTAGCATATCGCATAAAATTATTAAGAATATTATCAATTATCGCTTCCCACATTTCATCACTACCTCTAAAGACAGTATTCTTTTTATCAATATCTAATGAGAAAACAACATCACTACGCGAAGGACCGAACTTGTTAGCAGATGCAAGTATTATTTTACTAACATCACAACTATCATTAAGTTTTTCTTTTTCTTCTTTCAAATAATTTAGTTTGTTAAGGTATAGTAAGGAGTGAACTTTAACCTCTAATTTATTTAATTGTTCTTTAATAATCTTAGTAGTTTTCTCTTGTGATTCAATACCATCTTCCATAGCTTCAATATAGGATTTCATAACTGTGATAGGAGTTTTAAAATCATGAGAAATATTTTGATACATTTGATTCTTATAAGCCTCTTGTTCCTTCAAATATACCCTCATATTCTCAATAGCTACCTCTAAGGTATATAATTCATCATCATAATCATAGATCATTTTATGATCATAATCATCATTATTTATGTTATCTACTTTATCTTTTAATTTCTTAATTCTATTAACTAAACTATTAGACCATATAAGTACTAGTAGAGATATAATAATAAATGTAATACCCACTACTATAAGAATTATTTTAAGTATTTCCTTTTTCATCGAATTAATATAACTATTCGTCGTAATAGCAATTTTCCTCATACCATTACTCTCATTAGTATAGTAATAATATACTTTTTTACCTACCATAAATTTACCTTCATCATCATTAGTTTTACTAATAATAACTTTAACATCTTTAATATTAACAACATCAGATAAATTACTAGATACTAATATATTCTTATCACCATCAATATAAATATATGCAACCTCACTATCAACCCTATTATTCTCAGGTTTTTCTAATAAGTTAAGAGATTGATTTAGATAGTTATATAAATTCTCTTCATATACAGGAAGAAGGGTTTTAGGAAGTACCATTCCCAGTGATATTATAACAATAACAATAATAGATACACATATAAACAAGAATTGTTCAGTAAGAGTTAGTTTTTTCATAATAATCTATACCCATATCCATATATTGTATTTATATCCAAAAGAGGCATTTTCTTTCTTAGTCTTCTTATAAGATCATCTACTACTCTATCAGTACCAAAATAATTCTCTCCCCATATATTATTCAATATATCATCTCTTGAGAAAGATTTCTCTTTATTGGTAACAAACATATATAACAAATCAAATTCTAAAGTAGTAAGATTTAAGTCCTCATCACCTTGAAAAGCCATTCTTTTATCTAAATCAATAATATAATCTTTATAAGTAATCTTTTGTCTTTCTTTAGTATATACCCTTCTAATTATATTATTAACTCTAAGTACGAGTTCTTTAGGAGAATAAGGCTTAGTAATATAATCATCACTTCCTAATTCTAAACCAATTATCTTATCCAAATCCTTATCTCTAGCAGAAGTAAAGATAACCGGAACATCATTATTATCCTCTCTAATCTTTTTAATGATGTCATAACCACTTATATCATCACCTAGCATAATATCGAGTATCCATAAATGATAATCCTTATTACTATCTTTAATAGCAGTATCACCATTATAATAACTGGTAACATTATATCCTTCTTTTTCTAGATAAGTCTTAATAAGATCATTTAAATCTTTTTCATCCTCAACTAAAGCTATATTGTACATAATAATCACTTCCTAAATATAGTATAACATATAATTAATATTTTTTATCTACTTTTTATTCATCTACCACTTCCTTTCATGATTAAATTATATTATTATATCATGGATAAATTATCAAATAAATGTGGTAAATTATGGGATAAATAAATATACTTATACTGGTGATATAATGGAATATAAAAGAATAAATTTAGATTATAATAGTCTAGAACCATATATAGATAATAAAACATTAGATTTACATTATAATTCTCATTATAAAAATTATACAGATAATCTAAATAAATATCTAAATAAACATAATTACAAATATAATCATAATCCTATCTATCTAGCTAAACATATAGATATATTACCCATTGAAGATAGAGATGAAATACTATATAACCTAGGAGGATATCTAAATCATACCCTATATTTCTATACCCTAACCAATATCAAAAAAGAAATACCTACACCTATGTTAAATCTAATTAATAAATATTTTACCTCCTATGATAACTTCAAAAAAGAATTCATAGATATGGCCTTACAAGTAAAAGGTAGTGGCTATACCTTCTTAGTAATAGATAAAAATAATAACTTAAGAATAATAAACACCTCTAACCAAGATACACCCTACTACTATGGCTTTACCCCAATTATGACAATAGATGTATGGGAACACTCTTACTATCTAAAATACAATAATAAAAGAAAAGACTACTTAGAAGATATCTTTAATATCATAGACTATACCAAAGTATACAATCTCTATCTAAGTAATATTTCTCCTTCTTTGTGAAGCCTATAGTCTTCACAAATATTTTTGAGCCAAAGTCTCAAAAATAACAATACTTTTTATTATATATAAGCAAGTACTATATACGAAAAAAAATATAGTAACTATATTCGTTACTATATTTTAAATTCTATTATTAGCCATTAAATTTAGCTGTAATACCAGTTGAAGCAGAACCATCGCTGTTAACACCATTAAATGTAATTGTACCATTAAATGTTTTACCAGCATCATCAGCATCTTGTGCTGCATTAGTTTCATCTAACCAAATAACTAAATAGAAATCATGAGTTCCACTAGCAGTTAAAGCTTGATTATTAGTGATTACACCATCAGTACCTTGAGCAACAGTAGTAGCATCTGCATTTACAGTTTTAGCATCTGTTAATAGTTGCCATTTCATATTCTTACCAGTACTTGTTAAATTCATAGTACCTTTAACGTTAAGACCGATATCAGCACTACCATTAGTTACAGATACTTTATAAACTTGACATACAGTATTTCCGTTGGCATCGATACATGACTTAGTATCTGTACCAGTTACACCTTTTTGTAAATCAGTACTTAACATAGGAATCATATTCTTTGAAGTAGCTTCATCACTAACTTTTGTAACAGCTACAGCCAAAGATGCACCACTTGCAGTAGTACCTTTAACATCTGTATCATTAGTAGCACTTGCACTGAAGTATGCAAAAGTAGCTCCTATAATTGCAACTACTAATGTAGCTACACCTACAACAGCGTAAAATACGCCAGTTCCCTTTCTGTTTTCTTCCATTATTTTCAATCCTCCTTTACATTAATAATTGTATCAAATAAAAATATAAAAATCAATAGTTTTATGATAAATTTAAAAAAAATAATAATGTTCTCATAAACACCATTATTTTTTTATTATTATTAAAATTCAGCTTGAACTTGACTACCAGTAGAAGCAGTAACAGTTACAGTACCAGAAATAGTTTTACCAGCATCAGTAGAAGTTTGATCAGCACCAGTATTCTTTAAATATACCATAATGTATTGTTCTAAAGTAGCTTTTGCTCCTAACGCTTTACCAGTAGAAATAGTATTATTAGTAGGTAAAGTAGTATCAACAGCAGTTGCTGAAGTCATTTTTGCCCATTTAATATTAGCAACACCACCATTATTTAAATTAAGCGTAGTGTTAACTGTAGTAGCGGTAGTTCCTGAATTTTTTACAGTAATCTTATACACTTTACATACAGTATAACCATTTTTATCTACACATTGATTTGCAGCGGAAGCAGCAGCACTTAATTGACTTTCATGTCCAGTTACAGTACCATCGTAAATTGGAATTAATCCACCAGTAGCTTTTGCACTAACTAATGTAACTGTTGGTTTATCAAGTTTTACATTTAGTGTAGTACCTGATACACCACCATCACTAGTTGCACTAGCAACAAAGTAAGCATAAGCACTTCCTGCAACAGCAATAACTAATAATGCTACACCAACAACGGCAAACATAAGTTGTTTACTAACTCCTTTATTATTATTATTATTTTCTATCATTTTTATCTTCCTCCTATCCTCTATTAAATTATAACAAATATAATCATATTTTACAATACTATTTTATATAATTTTTACCATCTATATCAATAAATGTATCTTCATTAACACCAGGTAAATTTAAATTAGATATAATTGTATCTTCTTTAATATCAGGAATTTTTTTAATTTCTTTTACTTCTTCCTTATCATATATATTATTTTTATAATTAACTAAAGTTTTATTATCTTCAAATAATTTATTTCTATTAACCTTGCTAGGATCATAACTATCTATTATCCAAAATTCATATAATATTTTTAATATTGGTATAGTCATAGCAGAATCTTCTATTTTTCTTTGCTTTTCCCTCTCTATTTTAATATTATTTTCTAATAAAAATATATTATCTAATAATTCATCTTGTTTTTCAATTAATATATCCTGATTAAGTAAAGTATCATAAGTATTAGGATATTTATCCCTATCAATAATATTTTTTAACTTATTTCTCTTACTAAGTAACTTAGAATATTCACTCTCTTTTTCAAATAATATATACAATATATCTCTTATTTCTTTATCATCAATTAACTTAATATCTTCATATAATATATTTCTATATTTACCATTAGTATCAGTATTAAATTTAGAAATTAAAGTTTCTTCAAGTAATAAATTATCAACTTCACATTCATCTTTCTTTTTATATAGTTCATCTAATTTAATTTTAATATCATCAATATCTTTCTCTATATTAAGATATTTATCTTTAGCAACTAAATATTTACAAATATTATTATATCTCTCTTTATACTCAAGTAAATTATCTTCAATATTATTATCTTCCATATACTTAATTAACTTCTCTAATCTTACCTTCTCTTCAAGAGTGGTCGCAGTAATATAATCGTACTTATTCATCTTCTTCCTCCCTTGTAGATATTTTCTTAAAGTTTTCTACTGTCTTCTTAACCAATTTTTCTTTCTTATTTTTTCTAAGTTCATTAGCTTGTTCAATCTCTATCTCATCTATTTTATCTAATGCTTCCCTAGTAATCTGATTTCTTATCACATTTTCAGCAGCCCTACTAATACATTCACACATCTTAAGTTCATACATGATATAAAAAGTAAGCAAACTATATAACATACTAGTAATATCAGTTTCTATAACAAAATCATTCTTAGTATCATATTCTCCATCAAAATTAATAGGAAATAAAGTAAGTTTTTTAAATTCAAACGAAGTACTAGAATTATAATGATTATAATATAAATTAATTTCACTATAAGAAGAATTTCTAATAGCTTCATCTATAGTTTTTTCTATTTTTTTAAGTTCTTTACTAAAATCATCTTTATTTATTTTAAGTATTACTTTATCATCATTATATACTATTTTTTTACCTATTATAATTTTATAATCATCTTTATCTTGTCTTATTTGTCTAGCTATCTGCGAATTAAAATTACCACAAAAACCATAATCATTAGCTATATATATATTTAATTTATTATTATTAGGATTAGGCATTATTACTTTTTTATCTAACACTAAATTCTTATTATATACAATAGTCTTAATAATCTTAGTAATTTCATCACCTACATTACGATAACTTTCTGCCTCCCTTTTAGAAGCATCTACTCTAAGTAAAGAGTGGAAGTTCATGACCTTAACTACGTTCTTTATCCTCATGATTACCACCCTTTCTTATATATTTATTAGCTATTACTACATTTTTAATATTCTTAAGTAAAGTATAAGATAAATATAAAAATAAGAATAACATTACAAATACTAATAATAGTAACATCCACATATCCATATATTCATTAATAATATAATCATGAATTAAATATACTACTTTTATTCCTACTAAAGATATAGCACTAAGTATTAAATCAATAATAACTTTTTTATTCTTAATAAGAATACCACTAACAAGCGTTAAAAACAATACAATAATAGCAATATAAATATCTAAATCAATAAAAGAAGCCATCAAATATATCATAAATACATAACTAATTATTGAACACGATATACTAATTATTTCTCTATTACTCATACCCTGAAGTATACCATATAATTTTACTTTAGATTCTTCAGGATTAAATTTTTTAATTAATATTTTAAGAATAATATATAAAGAAACAACAACAATTATACCAACAAATGCAAAATAAAATATATTATTCATACTATCCCTCTTTTATCATTAAATTAAATTCATTATTACTATTCATATAGAAAGCCTTAATATCTTTAAATGATAAATTTACTTCATCATTCTTTATATCTACACTACCTTCTATTTCTCCTATTATTGGTAAATAATCTTTCATAATAAGTAAGTTATAATCTTTGCTAATAATTCTAATTATCTTAATATCTTTATATTCTCTTAAACCATTTTCAATATCAAAGATTCTAACCTTTATTCCACTCTTGTCCATCACATTTACCTATATATCTAAACTTACTCTCATCAATATTATCATATTTACCATTTAATATATTTTCTACATCATTAAGAACATCTTCTATATCAACAAATATACCCTTAATATTAGTAAAAGCTTCAGCAACAAACATTGGTTGTGAAAAATAATTTCTAAGTTTTCTTGATCTATAGAAGACAAGTTTATCTTCTTCTGATAACTCTTCAATACCAAGTACTGCTATTATTTCCTCTAACTCTTCATATCTAGTTAAATTAGCAAGTACTCTTTCTACTAAACTAAAATGTCTTTCCCCAATCTTATCTTTGTCTATTAACCTAGAAGTAGATTTAAATACATTAATAGCAGGATATAAACCTAATTCAGCAATTTTTCTATCAAGAACAATTTGACCATCCATATAACTCATAACAGTTTGAACAGCATCATCAGTTAAATCATCAGCAGGTATATAAATAGCTTGAAATGAAGTAATAGAACCCTTATCAGTAGAATTAATTCTCTCTTCAATATCACTTACTTCACCAGCCATATTAGCAGGATATCCATTTTCAATTAATAACTCTTTTAAGTCAGTAGAAATCTCTGCCTTAGCCTGAATAAATCTATATATATTATCAATAAATATAAGTACATCTTGTCCTTTTTCATCTCTTAAATATTCAGCCATTCTAAGTCCAGTAGCAACAGACTTACTTCTTGATACTGGATTATCTCCCATTTGACCATATACCATAGTCATTTTATCAAGTAAGTTAGAACTCTTCATATCATCATATAACTCTCTACCTTCACGGCTTCTTTCACCTGCTCCTACAAAAACAGCATTAGAATTAGAACTAGCATAAATATTATGAATTAACTCTTTAATAAGTACTGTTTTACCAACACCAGCACCACCAAGTAATCCCATTTTAAATCCTTTTTGTAAAGGAGCAAAAAAGTCAATTACTTTAATACCAGTCCATAATGGATCATTTTCAACTTTAACTTCTTTTAATGATACCGTATTATGACTTACTTTAACTTTCTTTTCACTTTCAAAAGGAAGACCATCAATAACATCACCATAAGAATCAAATACTCTACCTAAAATCTTATCAGAATATTCAACTTCTAATCCATCATTCTTCTTAATAACAATACTACCCTTTTGTAAACCTCTAGTACTATATAAACTTATACAAGTAGCGGATATATTATTAATTTCAACTACTTCAAATACATACTTATTATTACCTTCTACTTCCAAAATATCCCCTATTTTAATATCATTACTTGATAATATAATTTCTACAGAAATATCATTAATAGTAATAATTTTACCTATTTTCATTATTATCACCTTCCTCTAAGAACTTATATAACTCAAGCATTTCTTCCTTACTTTTAGGAGAAAATTTATTCTGTTTAAGTTTATCAAGAATAACTTTTCCTTCTTTCATCCTATGCTGTAATTCTTCACTCATTTCATCAATATTAGCAAGTTCATATATATCTCTAACTTCCAAATATTCAAGTAATTTACTTCTAACTAAACTACCAAGTCTCTTAACCTCTGGAGACTGTACTGCTCCACCTAATCTAGATACAGATAATCCATAATCTAATGCTGGTTTCTCTCCTTTAGCAAAGTTCTTACTAGATAAAACTATCTGCCCATCACAAATAGAAATAATATTAGTAGATATATAATCAGTAATATCTGAACTCTTAGTCTCTACTATTGGAAGTATTGTAATAGAACCACCATTTTTATGTTGACAACCTTTTTCTAGCAATTTACTATGTGCATAAAAGATATCCGATGGATAAGCATCTCTACCAGGAGTCTTCTTACTAGCAAGAGATATTTGTCTATATACATCAGCATGTTTCTTTAAATCATCTATAACAACAAGAACATCATAAGAATCCATCATCATAGACTCTGCTATTGATAAAGCAACATAAGGAGTTAAATATGTTCTATTAGGAAGCTCATCATGAAATGATGCAATAATAATAGTATATGATGCAGCCCCTCTCTTAGTAAGATCATAATAAATATCTTTAACTTCTTTCTTAGTCTTACCTAAAGCAACATATATACATACCATATTCTTATCTTTTTGATTAACAATAGCATCAAGAGCAATCTGTGTTTTACCAGTCTTTTTATCTCCAATAATTAATTGTCTCTGTCCTCTACCAATTGGATATAACATATCAATACTAGTAAGTCCAGTTAAAAATTCTCTCGTAACAAGACCTCTATCCATAATAGGAATAGGTTCATTTTCAATAGGAACTTCAACCAAATTATCAAATTTTTTACCCGCTATTAAATCATTCCCAAAGATATCAATAACTTTACCCATAGAATCCATACTAAATAAACATTTAAATTGTTTCTTCAACGAATATACTTCATCACCAGGATTAATCTTATCATTAACATCAACTAAAGATACCGTAATATTATTCTTTCCTACAGCAAAAACAAAACCTTTAGCCTTACCAGCAATATCAACTTCTTCATAATAAGTAATATCATTAAGACCAGATACAATAACAGTATAAGGATTAACTTTTATAACTTTACCAACAGAATAAATATTGTTATTACTTTTAATATCTTCAACTTTTTTATCTACCTTTTTAAGTTCCATATCACACATTCCCTTCATTTAAGCTAAAGTCATATACCTTATTTCTATATAGTATCTTAATCCCCTTATAAATACCATCACTTACTTTAGTCTTAATATTTTTATCAATATAATCATAATTAACCTTATCATTAGGTACAAGAACCACTACAGTAGGATCATTAAGTTCAATAAGTCTATTTAAATAATCAATAAAATCTTCCATATTAAATTTATTACTAGCTAAATATATTTCATAAACCTTATATTCTTCCTCACTAAGTGTCTTCTTTAAATATGCATTTCTTTCTTCCGGTAACATTAATTCAATATTATATATTTCATCCGGAGTAAATTTATTTCTTAATTTAACACAGAAATCATATCTATTATCTCCCTTAATATTAGACAAGAAATCTTTAATTAAATCTTCATAATTAATAATAAATTTTTGTTCTATTTTCTTATTAAGTTCAAATATATTCTTATCAAGATAATTAGTCTCAGTAAGTAAATCAATAATACTAGTATCAAAATCATACTTAGGTCCTGATTCACTTAAACTATTATCATTTAACCCATTCTTTCTTTTTAAAAGTTCACTTTCTAATTCAGAAAGTTTCTTTTCTTTTTCATCTATTAAATAATCATACTCTTTTAATTTATCAACAAAATATGACTTAGATTTTTCATCAACCTGTTTAACAGCATTCTTAAGTATTAAACTCATTACCACTACTAAAAGAATGATAATGACAAAAGAGATAATAAAGTATGTCATATTATCCCACTAATGGATTAAAGAATAATAATAAGAAACAAAATGCAAATAAGAATAATAAAAATATTGCAAATATTATCAATATAGTCATTATCGAATGAACAACATCATTCTTAGTTTCAGGATTTCTACCAACTGCCTCAGCAACTCTCCCACCAAGTAATCCTATTCCTAATCCTAGTCCTAAAAAAGCTAGTCCAACCATAACTCCTATAGCAATAGCTGTTGCCGATAAAATACTTTCCATAAAAATTCCTCCTTCTATAACTTACCTATTTTTTTATTTATATATCCCATATTTATATCAGTATTAGTATAATAACATACTTTATTAATTTCATATTTTCTAACTAAATAATATACTTCATTATTTTCTATATATATATTCATAACCTCAGGTAATTTCTCTCTAATTCTAATAATATACTTTTCACTATTATTATTAAATACACTACTACTTAATTTCTCTTCAGTAATAGCATCTACTACTTCTCTATTATTATTTATTTTAATATACTCATTAAATATATCAGTAGCAATATCCTTATAACTACCCTTAACCATATCTATCATATCATCATTACTAAGTACCTTATTATTCTTTAAATCAATATTAATAGTAATAACATCTTCATAATTACTAAGTTCTCCATATAATACATAACTAATCTTAATAGATAATATATCTTTATATATTCCCTTAGTAACACTCATATCAATAACATTATTTTTTAACACTTCTTTTTGTTTATTAATAAAAGTATTAATTATTTCCTTATCAATATTTTTTAAATATACATAATTACCATCAGTATCAACATAATCACTTACTTTATAACTAATAATCTTATTATCAAAGTAATTCTTTCCATACTTATGTTTATATGCATACATCCAATAAGTACTCATAGATATAACTAAACAAAACATCATTGTAAACACTAAAATAAATCTTTTATTATCATACTTATAAGTATTCTTCTTTTTATTCTTTTTCTTCATAGATAGTAACCTACTTTCCTACTATATCAAGTATATCATTTTACCATTTCTAAGTCAATTATTTTTAGAAAAAAAGAAGAATATTCCCTATTCTTCATGTGCATCAATATATTCTTTATTAGCATTGTTGTAGCAGTCAGTCCAATTAACATCTTTAGTAAGATCACCCAGTAAATGCATAACTACACTAACAATCCATGGTACGCAAAAAACTAATGCTCCATATATTAATCTCTTAATAAATAGATTCAAATTCTTCTTACCATCTTTTTCATCACCAGAAGCAACTGACTTAGAAAAATCGATAAGACCAAATACAATTAAACCAATAGGAACTGCTATAAAAGCAATATTAAGAAGTAACTTAATAAAATATATAACTTTAAGTACACCCACATTAGTACAAGCATCCATAGTATCAGCTAAAACAATATTAATATTAAACAACATAAAACTAATAATACTAAATAATAAATATTTATATCTTCTCATATTCTACCTCACACTATAATTTTATCATATCAATAAATAGAAATCAATAAATACAGAAAAATTGAACAAAAAAAGATTATAATTAATAAAACAACCAATACAGGTTGTCTTATTAAGCGGCGCTTGGCGTCAACACGGGTTTGATCCAACTAATTCTCAATTAGCAGACCAATAAATAGTAATAATACTATCAATATTATACCAAAACTATTTTATTATCTTTTGATAATTCTCTTCTCTTTTTTATCAAATCAATGAATTTAATATCCTTATTATTTTTCATAGTCTCTTCTCAAAAACATTATACCATATAAAATATTTAAGCACAACATAAAAACCAAAAATTATTCATAACATAGACCTAGGTCTATGTTATGCCTATGAAAACCCTAGATTTCATAGGATAAAGAAAAAAACTAATATTAATTATTAGCTTTTTCAAATTGAGAATTATATAAATTAGCATAAAACCCATTCTTCTTCATTAACTCATTATGATTACCCTGTTCAATAATATTACCATCTTTCATAACAAGTATCAAATCAGCATTCTTAATCGTAGATAACCTATGAGCAATAATAAACGAAGTCTTATTCTCCATAAGTTTATCCATAGCCTTTTGAACCAACTCTTCAGTTCTCGTATCAACATTACTAGTAGCCTCATCAAGAATTAAGAAAGGACTATCACTAATCATACCTCTAGCAATAGTAAGAAGTTGTCTCTGACCAGAAGATACCGAATCATTATCAGATATAATACTATCATAACCATTAGGTAAAGTCTTAATAAAATGATCTACTCCTACTACTTTACATACATCTTCTACTTTTTTATTACTGACATTTTTCTGATTATAAATAATATTTTCCTTAACAGTACCATTAAATAACCAAGTATCCTGAAGAACCATCGTAAATAAACTATGAATATTATCTCTCTTAAGTTCCTTAATAGAAGTACCATCTATCAAAATATCGCCATCATTAATATCATAAAACTTCATAAGCAAATTAACCATCGTCGTTTTACCAGCCCCAGTAGGACCAACAATAGCAATCTTTTCTCCCGCCTTAACCTTAGCAGTAAAATCATTAATAATAATCTTATCCTTATCATAACCAAACTTAACATTCTTAAATTCAATATTACCCTTAACCTTATGTTTATCTAATTTCTTAGTAATATCATTTTCACTATCCATTTCCACTTCTTCAAGTAAACCAAACACCCTCTCACTAGCAGCAGCAGTACTTTGCATTGAAGTCATAGCTTGAGCAATTTGTGATAAAGGATTAGTAAATAATCTAACATACATAATAAAAGCCACTATCACACCAAAAGATATCACACTCTTACTAACAAGTAAAGCTCCTACTATACATACAGCAACATAACTAAAGTTACCAATAAATCCCATTATCGGTTGCATAAGTCCAGATAAAAATTGACTCTTTCTATTACAATCATATAACTTATCATTTAACTTATCAAATTCATTAATAGTCTCATCTTTAGCATTACAACTTCTAACAACATTAAGACCACTATAAATCTCTTCAATATAACCATTTAATTTACCAAGCTCCCTCTGTCTAGCAGTAAAATACCTCTGTGACTTATTAAGAATAATAAACATAAGTATAAATCCAATCAAACTAGACACAATAGCAGTAATAGCCATAATATAATTAGTAACAAACATCATAATAATAGAACCAATAAATAAAGTAATCGAAGATACTAAAGTAGATAAACTATTATTTAAAGATTGAGCTATCGTATCAACATCATTAGTAACTCTAGATAAAATATCACCAGATAAATTATGATCAAAGAATTTAAGAGGTAATTTATTTATCTTCTCAGATATACTACTTCTAAGCTTTTTAGCATATCCATTAGCTACTTTAATCATAGATAAACCTTCAACATAACTAAATATAGCACTAATAATATATAAACAAGCAAGTAATATAGCAATACTCTTAATCTTATCCATATCCATCTTAGGTCCAATAACCTTCTGCACACTAATAGGAAGATTCTCCATAACCTTATACATCTCATTAACTGAAGAACTATCACTACCAGCCATCAAAGTAATAAACTTTACTTTATCATCAGTACTAATCTCTATTCCATCAATCACAGTATCAGGAAATAAAGCCTTCTTCATACTATCAGGAAAACTACTAATACCATTAAATTTCTTATTATCAACATCGATATCACTAAAAGCCCTAATCGTCGTGATCTTATCCTCTTTACTAATATAAATATCATTATAAGTACTATCACCAATAATAATATCAAGAACACTATCAGGTAACTCACTAAAATACTTAAGTATCAATTCCTGGTTACTACTAATACTTTTTAAAGTATCATTAAATTTAATCTTATCTTCACTACTAATACCAGAAGAATTAACCCTATATATCATCTTTTCATCTAAATTAATACCTAAAATATTCCCAATATCACTAATATTCTTAGTAAGATCCTCTTCTAACTCTTTCATATTAGAAGTATTAATCGTAATACCCTTAGTAATCTCATCAGTCAAATCAGATAACTTGTTCGGAGCAATAAGTGAAAGAATAGAAGATAAAGCCGCTAATACAAGAGCAATAAATATAAGTACCTTAAAACTACTAAGACTCTTCATAAGTTTCTTAATAGAACCCATAAAATCCTTTGGCTTTTCACTTACTCTCATTGGTCCATGACCTCTAGAATGACTATTTCTCTCTTTTTCATTACTAGACATTTTCAAGTTCCTCCTTTGATACCTGTGATAAAGCAATCTCTTTATATACTTTACACTTCTTCATTAATTCCTTATGCGTACCAATACCAACACATTTACCATTATCCAAAACAACAATCTTATCAGCATTAAGTATCGTACCAATTCTTTGAGCTACTATCATAACAGTAGCATCTTTAGTATATTTCTTAAGTTCACTTCTTAAAGTACTATCAGTCTTATAATCAAGTGCACTAAAAGAATCATCAAAAATATATATTTCTGGATCCCTAGCAATCGTTCTTGCTATTGATAATCTCTGCTTTTGACCACCACTAACATTAGTACCACCTTGAGCAATATGTGCTTTCTCTTTATCATCTAATTTAGATACAAATTCTTCAGCCTGTGATACCCTAATAGCAGCCTTTACTCTTTCTTTAGAAGGTTTACCATGTCTATTCTTACCAAAAGTAATATTTGATAAAACACTTCCCGAAAACATAACAGCCTTCTGTGGTACATAACCTACTATATTATTCAAATACTCAAAATTATAATCTTTAACATTAATACCATCTACTAGTATCTCTCCACTAGTAGCATCATAAAATCTAGGTATCAAATTAATTAAAGTAGATTTACCACTACCAGTAGAACCAATAAAAGCAATAACTTCTCCCTTATTAACCTTAAACGATATATCTTCAAGAACATACTCATCAGCATCAGGATATTTAAAAGAAACATTCTTAAATTCAACAGTACCCTTAATATCACCATTATTCTCAGTAACAGTTCCTTCTTTAACACTAATTGGAGTATCAAGTACCTCATTAATCCTCTTAGCGGATACACTAGCTCTAGGTAACATCATAAATATCATAGCAAGCATTAAAAAAGACATAATAACCTGCATAGCATAAGAAGAAAAAACAATCATATTACCAAACAAAACAATCTTATCCCCCATACCAGCATCATTAATAAGAATAGCCCCTATAAAATAAATACCAAGCGTTAAAAAATACATAACCAAATACATAATAGGACTCAAATAATTAAATGCAGTCTGATTAAAAATCTGCTGCTTAGTAAGCTTATTATTAATACCTTCAAACTTATCTTCTTGATATTCTTCAGCATTAAATGCCCTAACAACTCTAATACCAGTTAAATTCTCTCTCATAACCATATTAACTTTATCAAGAAGTTCTTGTACTATCTTAAACTTAGGCATAACAATAATCATAATAATACCAATAGTAATAAGAAGTACAAGCACTGCTACTCCCGTTAAAATGCTCCATTCAATACTCTTATTAACAATCTTAGTAACAGCCCATACCGCTGTAATAGGAGCCTTAATCATTAAAGTAAGCCCCATCGCAATAAGAAATTCAATCTGTGTAATATCATTAGTAGTTCTAGTAATCAAACTACTAGGAGAAAATTTCTTTATCTCATAAGTACTAATATCTTCAACCTTTCTAAATAACTTACCTCTAGTACGATAAGAAAAAGAAGCAGATATACTAGAAGTAAAATACCCCACTATAAAAGCCGATACCAAACTACCAAAAGCACACAGTAGCATATATCCACCTTCTCTTAAAATATCACTCATCGCAGCCCCCTTAGTTTGAACAAGCTGAGTAATATTGGACATATAATCCGGCATCTTAAGTTCTAACCATACCTGAAATACAATCAAAATAGCAGATATAAATACATATAACCAATCCTTTTTATTTAAATTCTTTAATAACTTTAACATACATACCTCCATCTAATATTTTATGTTATTTCTTACAAATATTACGCTATAAATTATAACATTTCCCTATTTTAATGTCAATTACATAACATAATTTCCCATAATCAAAAGAAGAATAGTTATACTATTCTTCCATAAACATTAAGTCCCTCTACTTTTTCAATCATAACATTAACTATACTATTATTCTCTACATTATCATTAATAATAACTGGTATAAAATTAGAAGTATGTACTACTACCAAACCATTATCATGTATTTCAACTACCCCATCATATACCTTACCAATCTTACTATTATAAAACTTATTCTCATATTCATTAGATAAAGCAAGTACTTCATGAACTCTTCTTTTCTTAGTAGTACCATCAATATGACCATCCATTTTATCCGCTACTGTACCTTTTCTTCTAGAATATGGAAAAGTATGTATCTTAGTAAAACCAATCTTTCTTAGAGTATTCATAGTATCATTAAAATCATCATCACTCTCTTTAGGAAAGCCCACTATTAAATCAGTAGTAAGAGAAATATCATCAATATCTCTAAGACTATCTACCATACTTAAAAATTCACTAGTATTATATCTTCTATTCATTAATTTTAATATCTTATCACTACCAGATTGAAGAGGTATATGTAAATGCTTAGCCATAACTTTATTATTTTTTAGTAAATTTCTAATACCAGGAGTAATCTCATTAATCTCAATTGAAGATAATCTAATTCTATAAATATTAGGAATCATCACTAATTCATTAAGTAATTCTTCCAAACTACTATTAATATCTATACCATATCTACCAGTATGAATACCAGTAAGAACAATCTCTTTATATCCCTCATTAACTAATTTAGTAACTTCTCTAATAACATCATCTTTATTCTTACTTCTAACTCTACCCCTAGTATAAGGAATAATACAGTAAGAACAAAAAGCATTACAACCATCTTGAACCTTAACAAAAGCCCTAGTATGACTATCAAAACTACTAATCTCCATCTTCTCAAAATCCACTTTACTAAGATCATAAATAATCTTCTTCTTCTCTTTAGTCTCAATATAATCCTCAATTATCTCTACTATTCTTGACTTATCTTTATTACCAAGAACAATATCAACATCAATATCATCAGCATTAACCTGACTGTAGCAACCCATAACCACTATAATCGCAGAAGGATTATTCTTCTTAGCCCTATTTATCATCTTTCTAGATTTCTTATCACTCTCATTAGTAACACTACAAGTATTAATAATATAAATATCAGCCTTATCTTCAAAATCCACTATCTCATAATTATTATTTTTTAATATATTAGTAACAAGTTCACTTTCATATATATTAACTTTACATCCTAATGAACATATACCTACCTTCATACTTCTTCCTTCTTTCTTCCATAGTATTTTATCATATTTTAAATATAAAATAAACAATTTGTTGTAGATTTTTAATAATATTTTTGTTACAATAATTATAGAAAGATTGGTGATATTTATGAATAATTATATTCCTCCATTTACTATTACTAACGATATACTTGCCTTAACTTCAAGTATTATGGAAAAAGTTGGTAGACTTAATAACTATACTAATATAGATAAAAAACCTATTTTAAGAAAGAATAACACAATCAATTCTATTCATTCTTCTCTAGCAATAGAAAATAATTCATTAACTTTAAATCAAGTAAAAGATGTAATTGATGGAAAAACTGTTATAGGTTCACAAAGAGAAATTCAAGAAGTAAAAAATGCCTATGATGCCTATGAAGAATTAGAAAATATAAATCCTTATAAAGTAGATGAATTAAAAAGAATTCATGGTATTATGACTTTTCTTACTATAAAAGATGCTGGTGAATTTAGAAATGGTGATGAAGGAGTATTTGATGGTGATAACCTAATATTTATGGCTCCAGGGCCAAAGTTAGTTCCTGAACTTATAAATAATTTATTTACTTGGATGAATAACTATAAAGATGAAATAAATCCATTAATAATGTCTTCAGTTTTTCACTATGAATTTGTTTTTATCCATCCATTTAGTGATGGTAATGGTAGAATGGCTAGACTATGGCAAAATGTTATTTTATCTAAATGGCGTGAAATATTCAAATATGTAACTATTGAAAATCAAATAAAAAAATATCAAAATGAATATTATGAAACAATCAATACTTGTAATATAAACGGTGACTCTACTATCTTTATAGAATTTATGTTAAAAATGATTAACAATACCCTTGAAGAACTAGTAATAACTACAAATAACAAAGATAACTAAAAAGTACTAAATCACATTAGTACTTTTTCTCATAATATTTTTACTATATCTTTTTCTTATTTTATAATTTTTCTCAAATATTCACTATTTTTCTATCTCTTAACAAAATACTCATCATACCACTTAAGAAAACTATATACTGCCCATATCTTTCTATAATTATCTTTCTCTCTATTCTTATGTTCATCTAATATTTTAATTAAATAATCATTATTAAATAATTCTTTAGAAATATCAGTATTAAAAGTATTCTTAATCTCTTCATAGAAGTCTTCTTCTCTTATCCATTCCCTAATAGGAACAGGAAAGCCAAGTTTCTTCTTTTTCCATGCATCATTAGGTATTACCTTTCTAGCAGCATTTCTAAGAGCCACTTTCGTAGTACCATCACTTACCTTATAATTCTTAGGTAACATTCTAGCAACATCAAATACTTTCATATCAGTAAATGGTACTCTAGATTCAATAGAATGAGCCATAGTCATCTTATCTACTATTGTAAGAATATTATTACTAAGCCAATATCTAATATCAACTGCTAGCATCTTATCTAGTTTATTATAATCTTTATATTCATCATAAACATTTTTAACAATATCCTTATTCTTAATATAATTATCTATCTTTAATACATCTTTAAGTTCATCATCATAATAAGTTCTATTAATACTAACATAAGATTCCTCTAAAGGTAATCCTCTTCTTATAATATATCTAGTAATCTTATTCTTAGGAAGAATCTTACAAATACTAGCCATACTCTTTCTAATAAAGAAAGGAAGTTTAGTATAAAAATTATCATCATAACTATTATATCCCCCAAAGAATTCGTCAGCACCTTCACCCGATAAAACAACCTTTACATCTTTGCTTGCAAGTCTAGATAAAAAGTATACAGCAATAGCACATCCATCCGCAGTAGGTTCATCCATATGGTAATATACTTCACTTAAAGCATTCATATATTCTTCTTTACTAATCTTTTCACTAATATTCTTAATATTAAGTTTATCAGTTAAATCTTTAGCATAATCAATTTCACTATACTTAGCCAAATCAAAACCAATAGTATAAGTCTTATCCGGTTTAGCAAGACTAACTAAATAAGAAGAATCAACACCACTAGATAAAAAAGAACCAACTTCAACATCACTAATTAAGTGATGCTCGGTAGAATCTTTCATAGCAGTACTAATATCTTTTACTACTTCATCAAAACTCTTATCAGTATTACCAAATTCTACTTTAAAATATCTATCAATTTTAATCTTTCTCTTCTTTACATCTATTGTCATAGAGTGTCCACTAGGAAGTCTATATACCCCTTTAAAGAAAGTCTCATCAGTAGGAGTAAAACTAAATGTTAAATAAGCTCCTAATAATTCTTTATTAAGTACTTTCTTAAATTTAGGATAAGCAAGAAAACTCTTAATCTCTGAACCAAATAATATCGTATCACCATCATGATAATAATATAAAGGTTTAATACCAAACTGATCTCTTGATATAAATATCTCTCCCTTATTCTTATCATAAATAGCATAAGCAAACATACCTCTTAATTTCTTAGGTAAATCATGCCCCCATTTCTCATAACCATGTAATACTACCTCAGTATCAGATTCAGTTTCAAACTTATACTCAGTAAGTTCTTCTTTTAATTCTTTATAATTATATACTTCACCATTATACATAATAAGAATACTTTTATCTTCATTATATATAGGTTGATTACCTCCTGCTAAATCTATAATAGATAATCTTCTTTGCCCTAAAGCAACATCACCCTCTACAAATATACCTTCAGCATCAGGTCCCCTATGAAGTATCTTTTCATTCATACTTTTAATTAATTTATCTTTATTCTTATCTTTACTTATAATTCCATTAATTCCACACATATAAATACCTCACTTATACTTAGTATACCACAAAAGAAAAAAAGTAAAAATATTTTTACTTATTATTTACTCTTTCTTTACAAAATCTTTTAACTATTTAGTTTCTATTTCATTTATATATTGATAATAAGCACAATCTTGCTTGTAAAATTATTATTGAACGTGGAAATAAAGAATATTGGGATACCAAAGATATTAATTTAAAAAAGGAATAACTAATGTCTATACAAAACAAGTAGAAGACTTAGAATTATTAGTACCTAACTTTAAAGTAGCATCAGCCATTATTCATTATGATGAAACAAGTCCACATATGCATATTGTAGGGGTATCTATCAAATATAAAAATAAATATGGACTATCTAAACAAGTTGGTAAATCCGATATATTTACTAAATCATCACTTACTAAATTACAAGATAAGATGAGAACTCTATGTATTGAAGAATTTAACAAAGAATATAACCTTAATAATTCTTTGAAGAAGAAACAAAAAGGTCGTAATCGTGATTATCTTGTATCAGAGATGGATAACTATATTGAAATGAAGAAAGGTATTGAGAAACATCAAAAAGATTTAGAAGTAGCCAATAATAAATCAATAGAATTAGATAATAACTCTAATAAAGTTAAAGAAATAGTTGATAATCTTAAACCTACTCTATCCAGCAAAAAAAAATATGTTATAAAACAAGAAGATAAAGAAAAAATTTTAAACTTTCTAGAACAAGTAAATAATACCAACTCTGAATAAAAAAAGCAAGAATCATCCATTACTCTAAATAATGTAGATAAAGAACTTAATAATAATCGAGATAAGATTAAAACACTAACTGAAAATAATAAGGCTTTATCATTAAGAGTTTCTACTCTTGAAAAAAAGATAGATAAAAAAGATACTAATTTGATATTAGTATCTAATTGTTCTTATTTTCTTCAAAAAAAATAATTATTTTCTACCTCTACGACTTGTAATTTTAGCTCGTAATTCTTCACTTTCTGCTTGGTATTTTTCCATATCTTCTATATTTTTTCTTCTCATTTCCTCAAATTCTTGTATTTTTGCTGAATCTTGATCTTCAGTTTGATTTGACGAGTTAGATGAAATAACATTTTCTGCGGTTTCTTGTTTACGAATATGTTGAGCATCATTTAAAGATGAAGTTCGTTTTTCTGTCATTTGTTTTATTGCTAATTCAATAACACTATCATTCATTCCACTTCGTAAATTTTTATCATCCAAACTAGTTTTTTCTAATATACTTGTTATTTGTTGAGCAAAAGAAAGATCCATGTTATATCTTGTTATTAAATATGTTTCAATATTTTTTCTTCTTTGACTTATTTCAGGTTTTAATTCAGTAACTTCTTTTTTATAAAAATTACCATCTAATTGCATAAAATAATCACCTTCTTTTTATATTATATCAAATATTACTATGATAATTATAATTTCCATAGTTATTTTACATTATATTAATTAAAAAGTCAAGTGCAACTTTTTTTGAGTTTAGATTTTTTACAAAAATTTTGTTAAACATTCTAAGAATAAAAATAAAATTTATAAAATTAACAAATTTATCTAATTTTCAATATGACAAAACTGGACATTTTAATTTATCAATTCCCTTTAAATCATCAATCATAAGGGCTAAATTAATAACCTTTTTCAGTTAGTCTTTTGTGATATAAATCTTGTAAATGAGATAATTGTAATTTATCTTTGATATATTGTTTTTTCCATAGTTAATACCTCCCAAAAAATTTAATTTTTTTACACTTTTTTAAGCATAAAAACTATATCATATTTATTCTAACTTTTCAAGAGGCTTAATGTTATTTTTTTATATATTCTTCTTATTAAATCTTTCTTTATAAGAACAATGTTTACATATATCTAAATATACTTTATTATCATTAAATTCCTTAATAGTATTTTTAAACTTATCACTACTTATAATATCTTCCATACTATCAGTAAAGATATTACCTAAATTACTTTCTCCTTCACTATCTAAGCAGCAGATACTAACTACCCCATTTGATAATATAGCTAGTTGACTTTTACCACCTAAACAAGTTCCTTCTTCTTTATAATAACTACTACTAGTACTAGGCCAATCAAACTTACTATCTAAACTTAAATAAACTTTATTATCTAACTTCATTTTATCATATAATTCATTTACTTTATATTTAAGTCTAATCATATCTAAATATTTATTATTTAAAGTATCTAAACTCTTATCTAATGTCCAAAATCTATAACTAATATAAGGATATTCTAAATTATCTACTACTTCAAATATATCTTCTAAATAATTATCTTTATTATTCTCACTATGTAGTGATATATTTATTTGATATATATTATCATACTTACTTAGTATATCTAATCTATCTTTAAGAAATACCCCATTAGTAGTAATACATACTTTTTTATTATATTTCTTACATATACTTAGTATATCATCTAAATAATGATGACTAAGAGCTTCTCCCATAACATGTAAATAAATATAATCAGTATACATAGTAATCTTACTCATAACTAATTCAAATTCATCTATACTCATTTCTTTTTTATTTCTTTTACTATTACTACAAAAAGAACACTTTAAATTACAAATATTAGTTATTTCTATATATATTCTTTTAAACTTCATACTATTACCTCTTTAACTACTTAGTATTATATAATATTTATTATCTTAAATCAATACTAACTATTTATTTACCTTTCATGAAAATCCAAGGTATTTTCATGTCCAATATAGCCTAATTCTTAGTCTATATTGGAGTCTCATTAGACCTATCATATTTACAGTTAAAACCAAAAGAAAAAAGCCATATCAATTAAGTATTCACCACGAATATAATAGATATGGTTGATATTTCTTTTTAGATTACAAGCTAAAAAGAACACTCTAAGACTATTTAGACTTAGAGTGCATAGAATAATATTTACATATATCTTTTAATTTACAATCATCACATAGAGGATTAATACTCTTACACTTATATCTACCAAAAAATACAAGTTGATGATGAATCTTACTAAGACTATCTTTAGGAAATAAATAATTAAGTTTATTCTCTACTTCAAGTACATTATCATCTTCATCAGCTAAATCAAGTCTCTTACTAACCCTATTAACATGAGTATCCACCGCTACTAAAGGTTCATTATATATAACAGATAAAAAAACATTAATAGTCTTTCTCCCTACACCAGGTAAACTGCTTAAATATTCCCTATCGTTAGGAATAATCTTAATATTATCACTAATCAATCTATTAACAATCTCTTTAATAAATATAGCCTTCTTCTTATAAGTACCAATAGGTCTAATAATACTTTCAATATCTTTAATATCAGCCTTACTAAGTTTCTCTAAAGAATCATACTTTCCAAATAAAACCCTATTAACCATATTAACTCTCTTATCAGTAGTCTGTGCACTCATAACAATAGCCAGTAATAACTCATAATCTTTACTATACTCCAACTCACACTTAGGATTAGGGAATAAATAATCTAAGTAATCAATTATCTTATTAATCATCATTTAACCAATCATAGTAGAAGACTTCTCTATCTTCTTTCTTACTCTCTCTCATCTTTTCTTTAGCAGCCATAACATCTCTCTTAGTCTTATAACCTTTCTTTCTCCAAGTATAAAGAACAGTCTCAATATATCTAAGACTATTAGCCCCATTATATATAGCCTCTTTTAAAGCCTCCATAATAAGTTCATGAGAAAAATTATCCTCTATCCAACCATTAATAACCTGACATTCCATAGGAGATATAGTCCTACCAAACTCACTTTCAAATACAGAATAAATATCACTATTATCCAAAGTCTTCTCTTCATCTTTCTTATCAATAACTAAAGACATAATCTTACTATATAACAAATCTAAAGATATATATTCAGCACTCTTACCATCACTATTCTTCTCAACAATAATAGATATAATCTTCTTCTCACTAAGATTATTAAGTAACTCCATAACCTTATACTTATCCATACCAAGAGACTCTCCTATCGAACTAGGATCATATATAACCTTGTCTCCCTTATCAATAACAAATATAAGTATAATAAGTTCTTCAGCAGTAATACCAAGTCTTAAATAATAATTAAATAAATATCTCGGTAATACAATAGGTTTCATCCTAAGTATCTTCTCTAACCCTTCCATCATATACCTCCTACATCTATATCAAATACCTCTTCTAAAGTACTAACATCATAATATTTATAAGTAAGTTTATCCTTATCTCTTACCTTATCTTCGTAGTAGATATTACTTCTTCTATAAACAATATCTAACTTACTAGCAGATAATTCACTAATATCTTTACTATATACCTTATCATAATTCAAATCAAATACATAAACATATTTATCATCTTTAACTATATAATAATTATTACTCTTATTATAATAACTAATATTTTTAATATCAGTATTACTATATATATCATTTAATATACCCTTCTTATATTTATTATTTCTACTTACCGGAACAATAAATATACTAAGTATTAAAATAATTATAACTATAATAACAATAATATAACAAATAATATTCTTCTTCTTTCTTTTCATTAATTCCCTCACTATAACTGTTCTTATTATACTATGAAATTAACTTTTTGTGAATAGTTTTTCCTCTTCTTTTATATGATGTTACAGTATAATCATCCCCTTCAAAAGTAATTGTAGTATAATAATCATTATCTATAGTATAAGAATCAATCCATACTTTAGCTAACATATACATAAACTTATAATTAAACATAGTATAACTATCATATAAAAGTACCATATTATCATTTAATTCTATATAAAAATCTTTATTTATATCATATAAATATATAAAATTACAATCCCTATAATCACTATCCTTATACCTATCCATATAAATACATAACCTCTTATTATTCATCATAATCTCTATCTTATCATCCCTTCTATAAATAATATCATTATTACAAAAATACCTAGTCTTATTAATATCAATAACATAATCATAATAAATATCATCTATATCATTTAATATTACCTTATAAAAAATATCATTCTTATTAATAAGTAATATAATCCCAGTATCATTTTTAATAAATCTAATAGAATTATCTTCAAGAAAATTATAATCTTCTCTATTATCTTTATAACTACAAGAACATATAAATAAACACATTATTATAAATATATATTTCATACTAAGTAATATGCAAATAAAAAGAAAAAAGACATAAGTCTTATTCCATATAATTATCTATAACATATCTCTTAATATCATCATAAGTATTAGCAAGTTTATTATATAATATCTTCTTCTCAATATCATCCATAATATCCTTAATATATTTACCAGGTTCTTTTCCTAATATTTTACTAATATCATTACCATTAATAACAATATCTCTTCTAGTAAATATTGGTAATTCACTCTGCATCTTATTTAAATTTCTCTTTGATAACCCCTTAATATCAGCATATACAGTACATAAATATAAACCATATTTATATAATAAATAATTATCAATTTCATCATACTTAAGTAACTCTCTAAGACAAAGAATCTGCTCTTTCTCAACTTTAGTAAAAGGATAAATATCCTCTACTTCTAGCTGACACCATATACCAATTAAATCAGTACATAGTATAATATTACTAAGATTATTAATACCAAGTACATTAGTAAGATTAAGATCAAGTATTAACCTTCTACCCCTCTCTTTATTCTTAGAAGAAAATATCTTATCTAATTCCTCTTTCTTTCTCTCCATAGATAATTTCTTTAATAAATATCCATACTTTCCTAAGTAGTAGTAGGTCTTCTTCTCAATATCAAACTCCAGAATAGTAGCAAATCTAATACATCTAAGTATTCTAAGAGAATCCTCTTTAATCTTATATCTAGGATTACCCACTGTTCTAAGTATCCTATTATCCAAGTCACTTCTTACTCCTAGTACATCAAGAACTTCACCCTTATCATTAATACATAAAGTATTAATCGTAAAGTCTCTTCTAAGTAAGTCCTTCTTTATATCCCTAATATACTTAATCTTAATAGGTCTTCGATTAGACTCATACTTAATCTCTTTTCTAAAAGTAGTAACATCAAACTTATATCCCTTATAAGTAATAACAACACTACCATATTGCATATCAGATACCTTAACATCCTCAAATATATCTAGTATCTCTTTAGGAGTAGCACTAGTACATATATCAATATCATTACTCTTTCTTCCAAGTAATACATCTCTAGTATAACCTCCTACTATATAAGCAGCATATCCATTATCATTTAATATTCTAAGTAATTCTCTTGCTTTATCTTCCATAATACCTCTCTATAAATATTATACCAAATCAAAGAAAAAATGCAAAGTAACATATAGTTACTTTACACTTTTATTATTTATATTCCTCTACTTGCTTAATAATCATATCAATAAATTCATCTCTTTCTATAGTAGTACTATTCTCTTTACCAAACATACGATAAGTAATAGTATTATTATCTCTCTCATTATTACCAAGAACTAAAGTATATGGAATCTTCTTAGTTTGAGATTCTCTAATCTTATATCCCATCTTTTCATCTCTAGCATCTAATTCTACTCTAAAACCTTTACTTCTAAGTTCATCAACTACTTTGTTAGCATACTCTAAATGATATTCATTATTTACTGGAATAACATTAATTTGTACTGGACTAAGCCATAAAGGAAGTGCTCCCTTAGTTTCTTCAAGAATAAAAGCTGTAAATCTATCAAATGTACCAAATATAGCTCTATGAAGTACTACAGGTACCTTTTTCTCACCATTAGAATCAATATAAGATAAATTAAATCTTCTAGGAAGTAAGAAGTCAAGTTGACAAGTAGACAAAGTAATCTCTGGTCCAACAGCAGGTTTAACTTCAACATCTAACTTAGGCCCGTAGAAGGCAGCTTCTCCAATAGCTTCAGTATATTCTACTCCTATCTCATTTAATACTTCTCTAAGTTCATTCTCAGCCTTATTCCACATCTCATCATCATCAAAGTATTTATGTTTATCTTCAGGATCTCTAAGAGATAATCTAAACTTATAATTATCAAGTCCAAAGTCCTTATATACATCCAGTATAAGACTAACTACTTCTTTAAATTGATCTTTAATTTGATCAGGTCTAACAAATAGATGGGCATCATTTTGACACATACATCTAACTCTCTCTAAACCTTTAACAGCTCCACTAGCTTCATATCTAAAGTCAGTAGCAAACTCTCCTATCTTAATAGGAAGTTCACGATAAGAATGAATCTCATTACCATAAATTAACATATGATGTGGACAATTCATAGGTCTTAATACAAACTCTTCATCATCAACTTTCATAGAAGGGAACATATTTTCTTTATAATGATCCCAGTGTCCTGAAGTCTTATATAAATCTACTGTTCCTACACATGGAGTATATACATGTGAGTACCCTAGTTTTTGTTCCTTAGCATAAATATAATTCTCCAAGTTCTTTCTAACAATTGCTCCATTAGGAAGCCATAAAGGCATACCCTTACCAACTAAATCATGAGACATAAAGATATCTAAGTCTTTACCAATCTTACGATGATCTCTCTCTTTTCTCTCTTGTAATTCAGTTAAGTAACTATTTAAATCTTCTTCATTTCTAAAACATACTCCATATATTCTCTGAAGCATCTTATTATTAGAATCAGCCTTCCAATAAGCACCACTTACTTTTATTAACTTAAAGTATTTCAATTCTTTAGTAGTGTCAACATGTGGTCCACGACAAAGATCAGTAAAATCTCCTTGTGTATAACAAGATATAACTTGTTCATTCTCATCCATTCTACTAATTAAATCAATTTTATATGGATCATCATGAAACATTTCTAAAGCTTCATCTTTACTAATTTCATGTCTAACTATTCTCTTACCATCTTTAGATAACTTCTTCATTTCCTTTTCTATTTTAGGTAAATCTTCTTCTTTGATTACTTCATCACCTAAATCAATGTCATAATAGAACCCCTCTTCAATTACTGGTCCTACCCAAAACTTAGCATTTGGATATAAATGCTTAACAGCTTGTGCAAGTAAATGTGCACAAGAGTGATTTAACTTACTTAAATCTTCATTTTCTTTAATATTTATCATTTTCTATTCCTCCAATTCTTCTTACTATTTTTAATTTGTTTTCTTTTTATTTTTTCTTTTTCTCTTTTACATATTTTTTTACATTCTCTATAATATGTATTATCAGTAGTAGTATGACCTGTTACTATTCTATCTATTATTCTAATACCATTATCACTATAACCTACTAGTGTATTTCTTAATATAATTAAATCACTTAAATTAAGATTAGATATATCTAGTTGCCAAGTCTCATACTTATTTTTTCTCCATACCGTTACTGGTATAAAATTATTTTCCATAACCAAACCCTCCTATTTATGAAAAAAAGACCTCTAAAAGGAGAGAATACATATCTCGGTACCATCCTTCTTTGGTCTTAATTTAGATAACGGCTACTAACCGGTAATCTCTTTCGAGTACGCTATAAAGGTAGTAATTATATATCTTTATTATTAGTTTTCACCAAACACTAACTCTCTATAAATAAAATATATATAATCTTGTCCTTCTCATTGCTTTCAAATATAAATATATTATATTCTTATTTTTTATCTTTGTCAATTACTTTTTATCTATTTTCCACTTCAGCCTGTAGTCTTCCGTGGTATGATGAAGCCTTAAGTCTTCATCATAAATATTTATTTATCTTATATTTAAACTAATTTTAATTTCTTCAATTATATGTCCAACATTTCCTTCTCCAGCATATCTTGACATATCAAAAAAATTATCATTTACATCAACCCATTCCAATTTATTAACTTCTTCTACTAAATCAACAGCATTATTTAAAATACCATAATAAACTTCTATCGTTTTATCAAAAACAATATATTCCATATTCATAAAATGTATTAAAGAAATATCTTCTCTACTTATATTAGTTTCTTCTTGTAGTTCTCTATAAGCTTCATTTAACCCATCATTTTCTTTTTCTATTTTACCACCAACCAAGTTATACATTCCCTTATATGGCTCTTTAGTTCTTTTACACATTAATGTTTTTCTAAAATCTTTATCAAATATCACAATTACATTATATTTTTTCATTTCCAACACCTCTACCTAATTATATCACATAAATAACTTTAATTATAATCATTTATTAAAAGTTTCATTTAATATAGATATATATTTACTTCTCATATCAGTAAGTATTGTATCAAGTATTTCAAAAGAAATATCTCTTTCACTCTTATTTGTAGTATCAAATAAATAAAAATTAATATTTTCTTTATTAGATAATTCTTTAATATTCATAAGTGAATCATTATATTCATTAATATTACCTTCATTTAGAAAAGTCCTTTTTTCTAACGATGCATTAGCAGTATAATCTCTTCTTAAAGAAGTTAAACTATCAGTATATAAACCTATTATAATATCAATCTTATTTTTAATTATCGGAATATATTCATCTATATAATTATCATATTCTTCTTTAGTCACTCCATTTTTATTATATAGTCTATCCATCCATATCATTCTATCAAAAAGAGATCTATCTATTAATATAATATCATTATTTTTATTAATCTCATTATCTAAATCTTCTAAAACATATTTAGGAATTTCAGTATTAATAATTTTTTTATAATCATCTTTTAATTTAGGATATATTTCTTTCTTATATCTCTTTGAAGTAGTAAATTCTTCTAATGTACTAGTAGTAAAACCACCCTTCTTAAAAAAGTCATATAAATTATTCATAAGAGTAGTTTTACCAGTTCTTGGTGTTCCAGTAAACTCTATTACATATGGTTTATTATTATCAAGTACACTAATCATCTTATATATTTCTTGTTTTCTATAATGTAATCTAATTAATTTATTATATTCTTCTTCTAGTCCTTTAAATATTTTTCTTTCAAGTTCATCATGTTTATTATCATTAAAGATATCATCAATAAGTAACTTTAATCTACTAAACATAATATAGTCTTTATCTTCTTTATATATCAAACTATTATATACCTCAGTATAATACCACTTTTGTTTATCAAAACCTCTTTTAAATGCTGAAAAATCTTTCTTACCTCTAACTTCAAAAATAATTCGCATATCTTCTAAATTACTTATCTTATCTGCACATACTACAGCCTTATGTCTTAAATCTAAATATTTTACTTTATCTATAGTAATAGTCTTTCTCTCTTCCCAACTTAAACTTTTATCTTCTTCAGTTGCACCAAGTACTAATGATACAATATCATCATTAAATTCATTTAATAAATCTTCTTTAGTATATTTAGTATCCTCAATTACATCATGAAGATAAGCAGCCGCTACCACATTATCATCATATCCATATTCACTCAAAATATTAGCAACATTTATAGGATGAATAATCATAGGTTTCTCTTTATCAGATTTTCTTATTTGTCCTTTATGTGCATTAATAGCAAATAATTTTGCTTTTTCTTTTATATCTACATACATCATAATTCCCCTTTATAAAAATAAATTTTCATTGCATTATCAGAATAACAAGGTTTAGAAACATCTATATCAAGAATATTTCCGATACAGTGGATTAAAAACTGTGAAGCTATTAATAAATCGTATTCACACAAAACACCATCATAACTACTTTCAATTACTAAATTATTGCCATTTTTCAAATAATCTAAGAGAGATTCTTCATATAGAGAAGCCGTTTTTGATTTAAAATAAAAGCTATTTTTATTATTTAAATTTTCATAATTAATAAATCTACCATGAGAAAAATTTTTCTTTTCATGAATAATAGCATTAACAAGGCCAGATTCTATAATTTTACTTTCAAAATCAGCAGCAGCACTTTTTGTGTAATCTCCAGCAAAAATATTTATTGTATCACCATGGTTTATCATAAGTTTAATTTTTTCAATAACTTTTTTATTCTTAAAATATGTACTCCACTTTTCAATAGTTCCTTTTATGAATTCATCAACATTTATCCTAATATTTGCTTCATTGAAATAATATTTTAAAAACAAACTAGAAGGACTAATAGTACCTTCGAAAGATAAAAAGCCTCTTTCTTTTCCTCTATTGTTTGAAGTTCTATAAGTAATTATATTATCTTTAACAATATTGGTTTTTAAAACTATTTTAGATAATTCACCTTTAGTAATTATATATTTATTATTGTTATCAAAATTTTTAGTACTTATTAGTAAATCATTTGTAGTTCCAGAATAAGAAAACAATATTACTTTATTTACTTTACTATTGTTTCTATAAATAATATCTCTTGGTAACATAGCAAATGTATTACTTCCATACAAGTCGTTAATGACAATAGATGAAAATATACTTGCAGCATAGGAGCCACCACTACCAGTAAATATATAATTATCATCAGTATTAAATTCTATGTTATATAGTTTTTCTATTGCATCACTATTAATTGCATTCAAAGTTCTTATTTTCAAATTATTGATATTGATACTACATCTTTTAATTTTCTTTCTTTCCACTAGCTCAAAATCGTCACAAGTACAACAATGTTTAGCAGATTTAATCTTATATAAGCATTTTAAATGTCCTCTGGCGCCCATTTTCTTTACTACTTTAGAAGTTAATTTGATAGAATTATCATACCACTTTTCAAATTTATTAATATCAAAATTTAAATTTGTTTTAATCCAATCTTTTATTATACTAGAAAAGAATGCATCTCCTGCTCCTGTTGAATCAACTTCTGGTGTAGAGCAAGTAAGAGAATATTTGTATACATTATTATTGTAAATAAATTCAACACCTTTTTTTCCAAATGTAATAGTTATTAATTTAGGTTCAAAAATACTATATAATTGTTCATCTGAATCAAGATTAAATCTAGTTTTCAAATAATTTGATACACGCTCATTAAAATTAATAATTGAAAACTTATGTTTCATCTTTTTTATTATTTCTTCATTAGCAAGTTTTTCAAATTCAAAATATTGTCCCAAATCAAGTAATTTATTATTTTGTGTATTATCAATAATAATCTGATTTTTATTATTTAAATTATCAAAAACTAATATATCATCCTCTTTTATTTTATTTAAAATATCATCAGTATCTATAAGAGAATTATCATACCATTTCTTATTGTTACAAATGGGACATCTTTTTTTTGAAATAAACTCAAGTCTATTATTTGTATCAAAGTAAGATACATGAAAACATCTAGTAGAAACATTATCCAATATTTTTATATTTGTAATATCAACCTTTAAATCTTCTAGACTCTTTATTGAAATCATACCTGCCTTATCATTACCACAAACACCAAAAACAGAAGTTTCTATTCCCATATTAGACAAATTTGCGATAATATTATGTGAAGTCATTCCACCATTTACACCCAACAATTTACCATCTTTATAGTAATAATCAGTAACCAAATCCCCAATACTCACTACTCTCATTTTTTTAATCTCCTTTTTTTAAACGAAACTTCGCTATTTTCTTTATAATCGTGATTTTTTATTAAACAATTAATAATTTTTTCTCTATTTAAATCAAATATTCCCAAAGAATCCAAATACGTTTCATTTTCTTGAAAATCTACCCAACTATATGGACTTTGAAAACATAAACCAGTTACATATTCAAAAAATAAATTATAATCAACAGCGCCATGATTTTTCATAAACATTTGATTAATGCGATTTACATCAGGATATCTAACTACATTAATATTTTCAACATTTAATCCATCGTCATAAAAAGAATTAATTGCAAGTTGCATTGTTTTACCGGTAAGAATATTGTCATCAAGTAATACTATATTCGAACTTTTTATATTACCTATTCTTGTTATTCCATCATAATTATTAATATTAAATTTTCTTAAATCAACCAATTGTTTGTTTTTATATCCTGAAATATTTTTACTAAATTTAAATAATAAAATATCTTCTATATTATGATTAATAACTTTGTAAATAACAGGAAGTTCTATTCCACCGTAGCACATTCCACAGACTCCAAAACTTTGGTTATTATGCTTTTTATCAGCATCAATTTTTACAGTTAAATAATTCTCAGCAAAATTATCTATTTCCCTATATGCCCTATACTCTTTTGAATAATCGTGATTGCCAAAAGCAAAATTAAAATTTTCCTTTTTCATTATTTCATTGATTGAAATAACAACATTTTTAACATCACAAATATTTAATTTAAATTTATTTTCAAAACAAATTTTTGCCATTAACAATTCAGTTAAATACAAGTTTTTATATAAATTATTGATATCATTATTCTCATTAGAATTTATATTTATTAAGATATTATCTTCATTGTAAACAGATACCAATTTATGATTAATTAATAACAAAACTATATTCCTTATATTGTCTAACAATCCAAGTACAAGTTTTTTACTCATTATATCAGAATAATCATAACCAATGTTTAATGCATCAACAACACTATTCAAGAATTCAATATTATTTTCATACCACTCTTTTACATTATCTTTAGATGTGAAATCTTTTCCATCAACACTTTGTCTATTAGCTAAAAAATAATAATATGTTTTTGAGCCTCTCAACAGATAATTAAAATCATCTCTTAATGCATAAAATAAACTTTTTCCAGTACCAGTAGCAAACACCATTTTCAATGGATTAGTAGAGTCAATCATTTCCCATTCGTACATTGGTATTTTTACACTTCCACTATTACAATCAAAAATATCATTAATTCCATATATTGTTTCAAAATTTTCATTAATTTTTTGATTATATTTAGATAAATATTTATTTTTTCCATGAAAGATATCATATTCGACTTTAGCATATTTTTTAGTATATACATCTTTAACTGAACTTTCTAAACAAATAGTTGGTAATATTTTTGCCTTACTTATTAAATACAAGGTTGCATTTATTCCTTTTAAAATTATACCATTATCATTAAAGATTGGAAAGCATTTATCAACAGCACCAGATACTTTATCAACACTATAGCCCTGTTCACAATTCAGCATAGAATAATCATTTCCTATAAAATCACCACAATCGCCAATTCTCATCATTGATGCTTTTGGAACACCAATAATTCTTTCGGCCTGCTCTATTGCTTTATTTTTGTTTGTAGTACCAACTTGTATAACATTATTTTCTTTATAAACACCTCGTGTAACTGTTAATTCATTTAAATTATTTTTCTTTATTACTGAGTTTACTAAATCAAGTACCATTTGCACAAAATATTCGTCATTTTCTTTTAAAACAAAACGGACATTTAATATTTTTTTATTTACAGAATCTTTTGAATATGAAACATCACAAATATCATAAAGTGTTTCTTTATCTATTTTTTTATCAAAAATTTTCAATTGATTCAATTTATTATCATTACTAATATAAATACATTTATTAAACATCCTATCACCATCGGTGTAAAATAATCTAGCACCATCATTAGTTAAAGCATATATTCTCATCAATTCATTATTATTTACATCATATAAATTTAACAATTTAAAACGTATATCCTCCACTAATCGACTTAAGCCTGTTGAACCTCGACCTGTAATAAAAACTATAGGTATTTTATGTTTTAACAAATCAGCAATCATTTTGATTGCTCTTTCATCAATTTTACTAGAATTTAGTTCAGTTAATGTTCCATCTATATCAAAACATACAGCATTATATTTTTGTTCAAGAGAATTTAAATAATTTTTTATTGTAATTTTATCATTCATGTTCTTTACCTCCTTAATAAAAACTCTAGACTTTTTACCCTTGTTTTATTATTTTTGGTTAAATTTTCATCAAATAGTAAGCCATTTCCACCATTATTAATCCAGCCAGTTATGTTCTTTTCTGAATCATCTATAAGCAATTGTTCGTTTGGAAGTATAATATTATGCTTTTGTACATCAGGAGGTACAAAAATAATTGGTGAAAAAATGTTACGATTTTCCCTCAAATCATATGCTTTTATTTTCATTTCTTTTAAACTATGAATTTTTGTAAGAATTGCTATATTCTTTTTCATCATTTCAAGTTCTCTAATAATTTCTACAGAATTATTAATAGATTTTGCTCCACAAATAATATATTCCCATTCACCATCAAGCATATCAGCTAAAGCAAAATAATCATCAAATTCCTTCCCGTCATGATGATTTAGAAATCCTCTTTCTTCTTTTTTTCTCAACATTCTTTGTTCAGAATCTAAAATAACTCCATCACAATCAATAAATACAATTTTTTCTTTCATTATTTCACTCCTTCGAAAATATTATACAATCTTTAAAGGAAATATATCGTCTTTATTATTTAAGTTTTAATAATATAATCTTTTTTAAATCAAAATGTCTAATAGAACCTCTAAGTTTACAAAAAGCAGTAACATAAATATTATCTTCAAATTCAAACATATTTATAGGGATAATTTCTCTTTTAACTATTTTACCTGATGTACCTAAATAATCAATTAATAAACTTTTCTTATCTTTAATACATTTATCAATAATATTAATTTTCTCATCATTTTTATTTACTGTTACATCAACATTTTTATATTCTGATAATATTTTATTAGTATTATAAATAGAATGTAATTTTTTATTTAACTTATTAAAATCACTAATCAATTTATTATCACTAATATTCTTAATATTTTCTTCTACTCTATCTAATACTTCCAAATCATATTTATTAAAGTAATCTATATTCATAATATCATTTTTATTTATATAATATCCACCACCAGGTCCTTTAAAAGATTCTATAATATAACCAGCCATCTCTAATTGCTCTTTATAATACCTTACCATTCTCTCTGTTACTCCAAGTTCCATACTAAGTTCTTTAACAGAATATACTCTACCATTTGATAATAACTTTATCATTAAAAATGCATTAGATATTTTACTCATACTTCACCTACTTTGTCTTAATCAAAAATATTATATCATACATAATAAAAAATAAGTACTATTATTTCAAGTACTTATTTATTTTATTCATTGATAATATCAATATTAGCATAATCATCATTAATATGATTAACAAGAGCAGGAATATTAAACTTTGATAATCTTTTTATAAATTGTTCAAATGTAAGAAAGAATATATCTATTCTATATATTAATAGTTCATCAATATTAGTTACACCAATATTCCTCATATATTTAATAATCTCCACAGAATCTTTAGGATTACAAGATAAATCAAATATAGCAGTCTCATCATTATTCTTTATCATTTCAACTAAAACATCATTACTTATACCAACATTCTTTAAAAAATCAATCATCCTCTAGCAACCCCTTTCAAATTACCAAAAGTTCTATCTAAACAAGCAGTAATATTTCTATATTGTTCTTCAGTTAATATACTATTTTTACATATTGCATAAAGAATAGCATTATAAGTACCAGCCATACGATTCTTAATTAATGTTTCATATATTCTAAGTACCTTAAACCTAGATATAATAACTCCGTTAAAATCATATCTTAAATCATCAACCTTATATTCTTCTATTGCAGTAATAAAATAATTATTACTAGCAAGAATTATCGAACCAGCATTTCTATCTCTATTAACCACTTCATCATACATGGGATTAAAACTAGGTATATATTGACTAACAACCTCTTGTTTATTACTACGATTAATTCCATAACCATTCTTAGAATCATTAGAAATCTTACCTAAAAATTCAATATTTTGTGTTCTTCTTTCACTATATATTGGATCTCCCAATTGTTTTGCCTTTACAATACGATAAAACATTAGATCATCAGGTCTTTTAATAACATATGAAAAGTTTGATAAAATGTATCTATAACATCCAAGTTCAATAAATTGATCAATCGCAGATAAAGGATTAGAAGCAATTAATGAATATAATGTTCTATTATATACATTTTTCGGTATACCATAAAATTCAAAGCAATCAAAATTTCTTTGTAATTTTTCTGGAGTGCTACTAAGTACAGTCTTACATTTAATAACAACTAAATTAATATCAAAACCATTTTCTAATAATAACTCCCTGTTTTTCACATACTTATCAAATGCCGGAACAACATAGTCCTTATCAGTTTTACCACCATCAGGACCAGGTCCATTACTACCACCATTTCTTCTTTTATATTTTCTTTTACCTTTAATAAACATTGACGGAGTATCTAAATATTCAGAAAAGATTCTTTCTACAGATAAATTACCAGAAGAAATTCCAACAAGTTGTTTTCTATTTTTTTCAACATCATCTTTAATATTTTTAATAATTACAGACAAAATAGTACTATTAGAATTAATAAATATTACTGCTAGTTTACAACTAGTATTATTTATATCAATTCTAAGACTATTCTCAGCAAGAACATCAAGCATTCCCCTAATATTATTTATATTACCACAACTAAGTAATTTATCTTTATCATCTTTTTCAAACTTTTCAAAGTCATAGCCATACTCTTTAAATAGATTAACTAACTCTTCTCTATCAACACCAGCTTCCTCAATGACTAGAATATCCTCTTCCTGTTCTTCCATTTCATTAGAATTAAGTGTAGTTAAAGATAATAAACTTAATTCTTGAACAATTGTTACTTGTTCTTCAACTGATAAAGTAGAATCCTTTAAAATATTAACAATATTCATAATATCATTTGAATTTAAATATCTTTCATTATTATAAAGAGCAGTTACTTTTTCTATAATTTCATCAATTTCTTTTAATTTACCATCTGTATCCTTTAATATCACACTAGAATCAACAATATGTTTTTTAATTTCATTTATTTCTTTAATTAATTCTTTCATTATATTTGATATATCTAATTTTTGTTCATCAGTAAGTGGATAAAATGAAAATTTTGATAATTCTTTATACATTTCTAATTTTTCAAGTATTTCAACACTAATATTCTCAAAGTTATTATCTATTTCTTCTATAGATAAACCTCTAATTTTTAATGGAGCAACTTCAACAGCAGATAATCTATCAGCAAAGTCATCAAAAGGTTTTACTAATTCTTTTGTTTTAGTTTCTAACTCATTAGAAAGATTAGTTCTAACATTATTTAAAACACTAATAATTTTATCTTCCATATTTACCTCCATAAACTCTCATCATCCAATTTTTTAAATGGATCCTTATATAATCTTTCACAATACTTATCAGAATCATCAATAAGTTCAGTAGCAGCTTTAAAACTTGCATCATCAAAATCAGTACTAAATAAATTAAATACATATCTAATGTTTCCTATTTCTTTTGCTATTCTCCTATTAACAGCATTATAAGTACCCTTACTTGAATCATTCATTTTAGTAGAACATTCAATAATCAAAAGAACATCAGCCTTTTCTACACCATAGGCTTCTTTAATTTTTTCTTGATTACTAGCAGATATAGGAATCCTATCATAAGTGATTCTAGCAGTACCATGTTTATATCGATGAGGATCTATTTCATCTCTATAACCAGGAATATCACGATCAGGCGTAACCTTAACACTCTTTTCTCCTTGACTACCAATATAAAGATCGAAACCAGTTACACTAGGAGCATATAATCCTTTTGCTACACTTGACATTGCTTTCTTCATAGTTTTAAATATTTCTTGCTGATCATCAACAATACTATAATTACCATCACTAAGTGGTAAAAAGACAAATAAAGTTTTTCTATCAGGAGTATAATGACTAATTACACTAGCATCATTTGTTTTATCATTATTATCTTCTTTACTATTTAGTAATTCATACTGTTTATTTAATCTTCTTAAAATATCTCTAATCTCTATCATTTGACTAACAAGACAACTATTCATTGCTTCTTCGTCACCAAGTTCAATAAACTCTCTTTCCATACCACGATCTTTTAAATATTCTTCATATGCACTATTAAACTTATCAATCAAATCAAAATACTTAACATAATTCAAAGAAAATTTAGGACTAATTTCTATTTTACTTTCACTATCTTCAGCAATGAAAGTTCTTATACTTTCAATCATATCTTTATCTTTTTTATCTAAACTATTATAATATTCAAGTTCTCTATTAGCAATTTCTAAATACTTTTCAATCTCTTTTTTTCTTCTTCAGAAAAATCCTCAACTTGACTTACAAATTCTACTTCCTCTTGCTTTTTATATTCTTCATTAAACAAATCAATAATATACTTAAATATACTTATTACATCATCCTTATTATCTTTAAAGTTTGGTATTAAATTAACTTTTAAATCTTCAAGTATAAGATTAAATTTATCATCAGTAGAATCATATATTGATTTTCTAGCTTCTAAAGAATAATCATCACTAAGTATATCTACTAAAGCATCATGACTTAATTCTATATCATTAGTTAATATATTCATAATTTCTAACATCTTATAATAAATCTCATTTTCTTTTGATGTTAATGCAAACTCAACTTCAGCTACTTCTGTCTTAGGTTCTTCTACTTTATTTCTATTTTGTTGTTTTATTTGTTCTTTTACTTTTGCTACATTATCCTTTTTAACTGTTTCTTCTCTAACTATTTTTAATTTTCTTAAATTTTCAGCATAATCAAGACTATCTTTAGAAAATAAAACAGTTAAATTTAGTATAACATTTTTATCTAGTGATGATTCATTTAAAAATTTAAAAAATCTTTTTAATTCATTTTCGTTTAAGTGTCTTACAATTTTTCCATCCTTAATTAAATCAAAATATTCTTCATACTCAGAAATTTTATCATCAGCTTCAGATTTAATCTTCATAATATTTTCTTTTAATTTTTCAATATTCGTTAATAATAAAGTATTAATCTTATTTAAATATCCTTCTGCCACAGGCTTTTGTGGCTCTTTAGCAAATCTATCATCACTAACTATAGCTATTGACTGATAAATTCTTTCTATAATTAGATTAACATCTTTACCTTCAAAAATAAAGTCAAAACAATCCCTTAAGTAATTTTTATCAATATTAGCATAATTACCACTAATTAAAGGACTATATATCTTTTCTAACTTAGCAACTTGTTGTTGTTTTTGTTCTATAAGTTTATTATTTTCTTCTATACTCTTAATCTTTTCACCAATATACTTTTTTAATACATTCAAATCATCCATAACTATCTCCTATTATAATTATCTCTATATTTATTCAAGATTAAATTTTTAACATTTTCATATTCATTATCAAAAAGCTCACATGAAGTATTATAAAAATTAATATCTAATTTTAATATAGATTGAAGTTCACATATACACTTTTTTAAATATGGTATATATCCTTCAAAAACATTATCATCATAATTAATTATTAATTCAATATCATTTACATAATCAACTACTTTCTTATCATTACACTTTTTAATTGCAGTCTTTATAGTAATAATTTCTTTTTTAATTTTTTCTTTATCAGATAAACTTCTATTTCCTATTGTATATATTTCATTCTCAAAATTTTCTAACTGATTCTGATTAAAATTAGCTAATTTTGAATAATTAGAATATAATCTCAAAAAACTTTTTAACTTAAGTTCATCCTTTTCTGTCATCAAATATTTTTTAATAATTCTTATGTCAATATCCTTATTATTTCCCATAATTCACCTCTATTTTCCTTCACAAATATTATATCATAAATATTTAAAATATAAAAGTTTATTTCAAATACTTATTTATTTTATTCATTAAATCATCTTTATCTATAGGTTTTATAATATAATCACTAAAACCACTATCTTTATAAATATCATCATATATAATATTACTATTCTTAGTAAGAAGGATAACCTTAGTATCAAATCCTTTTATTTTATTAAGTTTATTCATAACATTAATACCATTCATATAAGGCATATCTTCATCTAGTAATATTAAATCATACTTATCACCTTTTCTAATTCTATCTAGGGCTTCTTTACCTAAATTAGAACTATCATATAGTATATTATGTTTATCTAATATCTTACTAATTAATTTAATACTAGAATTATTATCATCTATAATTAATATCTTTTTATTATTAACATAATTATCATAATTATCTTTATTATTAGTATATATCTTTTGATCTAGTATAATAGTAACAATAGTTCCTTTATTATATTCACTACTTATAAGTAAATTACCACCCATTATATTAATAGTCTTTCTAGCACCATATAAACTATTTTGATCTTTAGTATTTTTATTTAAACACTTTTCTAAGTCTTCAGCTTTTATTCCAATACCGGAGTCTTCTATCTTTATAATTAATCTAACTATATCTTTTTTAAAGATAGCATTAACAGATAACTCTACATATCCTTTATCAGTATATTTATAAGAATTACCTATAATAGTATTTAATACATTCTTTAAATTAATACTATCTCCATATAAAGTATTAGGTAGATTACTATCTATATTAAATCTAAAACTAATATCTTTATCTTCAAATAACTCTTTATTTTTACTTATTACTTCTTTAAGTAATAATTTAATATTATATTTATTTTTAACAGTCTTAACATTAATATCATCAATAACATCAATATTATATATATTATTAGCCATACTATATAACTTGTTATTAGAAGATATTATCTCTCTAGCAAAGAATCTATTTTCTTCTAGATTATTACTATTTAGTATTACTTCAGAAGATTTATTAATATCACTAGCAATACTCTTAACTTCATTCATCATATTATATATAAGCATACTTTTATCTTCGTTAGCAGCATCCGCTATTTTCTTAGACATATGTATCTCTTCAAGTAATTTCTTATCTGGATTTTCTATTGTAAAATACATAATTACTGTTATTAAGGCAAATGAACTAGAAATAATTTGTATTTCTGGAGCAATATTATTGACTAGTAAAAGTCCTCCTATTAAAAGAAGTAATAAAAGCATTGGAACTTTTTCTCTAAAAGTCATATTTTTAAAATATTTTATAAATAGTATAAAATCTAAAATGATTAAAAGAAAAGTAATTGCTAAAAGAAATACTATACCCATTCCACCTAAATATGCTGAATTTTTCTCTAATACAAAATCAATAGGTAAAAATATCAAAAGTAATATTGAAAAAATAGAACCAATAATTATACTCTTTCTTATCTTACTATTTTTATATTCTGTTAATTTATCTCCTTTATATTTAGTAATAGTAAGTATATACAAAGTAAAAGTAGTAAGCCATATTAATATAAATATAAGATATAATCTAGATATTATACTAGATACTAATTCATTCATTTTATAAATAGCTGTAATATTACAACCTATTTCTAGTAGCAGGCCAATAGGTGTAATGGATAATAATTTTTCATAAACTGCATTTTCACTATTATTAATTCTACTTTTCGAAAAATATACAATATTTGTTAACGTAACATATAAAAAACTTATAACTAAAAGTGTAACTCTAATTTGCATAACACCACCTCTTTATTCTATATTGATTATAACACAGCAATGGTAAAAAAGAAAGCAAAAAACATTCATTTTTTACTTTCTAACTAGAGATCTTTTTAATACTTTTTTATCAACTTTACCTACTACAGTTTTAGGTAACTCATCTTTAATATAATATGACGTTGGTATTAAATAATCAGTAATAGTACTATTTGCATAATCACTAACTATTCTCATTGCCTCTTCTTTACTATAACTATCATCAACACTAACAAAAGCAACTGGTACTTCCCCATTATAATGATTTGGATCAGGAATACCAACTACCGCTACTGATTTAACTATAGGACATTTTAATAAAATATTCTCAACATTATATGGATATATTTTTTTACCATCATATCTAATAATTATATCTTTTATTCTGCTAACAACATATAGTAAACCATCTTCTGTAACATATCCAACATCTCCAGTATGTAACCACATATTACCATCAGAATGTTTTTTTATTACCTTTTTTGTTTCCTCTTCATTGCCATAATAGCCAAGCATAATATCAGGGGCACTTACACAAATTTCACCAAGTTCATTATAATGTAAATCTTCTTTTTTATCATTATCATATATAGATATAACAGTTTTAGAAAATGGTACACCTACACTACCAGGTTTATTAACTTCATTATTAAAGCAGACTGTAACAGCAGAACATTTTTCTGTTAAACCATAACCCTTTTGTATCTTATATTTACATCCACCTTTATCTAATATTTTATTTACTTTACTCTCAACTTTAGCATTCAAAGTATCTCCCCCTTCAATAGGAGCTTTAAAGAAAGATAAATCAACATTAGGTTTATTTATTAAAGGACTTTTAGAGAATATTTCCCAGTGGGCAGGACTACCAGCCATACAATTAGGCTTATACTTTAGTATTACTTCAGGTATCTTTTCTGGTTCATACTTAGCAATCATCATCGTTTTCATACCGCAAACTAAAGATGTATGTAATCCTACACTAAGACCATATCCAACAAATTCTGGCATTACTCCTACTAATAAGTAATGTCTTATAAATTGTACTGGTGAATTCTTTATTTGATTAGTAAGTTCATTTAAATTATCATTTGATAAAAGAACTCCTTTTGGCACTCCAGTAGTTCCCCCTGTATGAACAATAGCAACTGGTCTATCTTTTTCATACTCTTCTTCTAACACACCATTATACATATTTCCATTTTTAATAAAATCTTTATAAAACATATAATTAGCTGAAGACTCTCTCATAACTTTTTTATGTCTATTATAAATTTCTCTATCAGATATTTTATTCTTAATCTTTAAGCCATTCATTATTAATGGTAGAGATTCTACTGGTGAAGTAACAACAATATTCTCTATATTTTTTTTCTCAATTAAGTTAGTAAACTTATCAAAGCACATATCTAACATTATTAAATGTCTAGGATTAGATATATTCAAATACTTTTCTAATCCTTCTTCACTTTCAGTAGGATCTATATAATCTGCTATTGCTCCTATCATACTACAAGCATAAAATAAATATGCAGACTCAGGTGTATTAGGTAAACATATAGTAACTACTTCTCCTTTTTTTACACCTATAGTTTTAAGTGCTTTAGCAACTTTTTCTATTTGTAAAAATAACTCAAAATATTTTATCTTTCTATTTGCAAATATAATAGCGGTATCATTTATATATTTTTTATTTTCATCATATAAATAACGATAAACTGTTTTATTAATAGAGCCAGCCATCAATTCTTCTTTAGTATAATATTTAAGCCAAGGTCTATCTATATTTGGTATTCCAGTTAATGGTCCTTGTATGTTTCCTAATAATAATTCTCTTAAATATAAATTTCTTTCTATTTCTTTACTATAGTTTTCCATATTCTTATAACACATCCCCTCAAATAAATTACTTATATAATACTCTATTTTTATTAATTAGTCAAATATTTAAAAAAGAATTATCATTACACTAATAATTCTTTATCTATTATTTATCTTCTATTACTTTTTCTAAGAATATTCTATCTGTTATAATTAATTTAGTACCACTCATTTTACTTATCACCCAAATCAAAATCTAACATCTCATTTACAATATTTCCATACAAATCTTGTTCATATCTTATAATATCTATTAAAAACATCTTATCTTCTTTATAGTTTTTAAGGCCACGCATATAATATGGCATATCATTATCTAATACATATCCTTTTATAGAATATTGTTTCAATATACTAATAGCCCACAATCTGAATTCTATTGCTCTTTTACTATTAACCTTAAAGCCAACAGCAATAATAGCATCTAAATTATAATATTTAGTCTTATGATTCTTACCGTCCTCAGCAGTATGTAAGAATTCCTTACATACTGAATTTTCTTTTAACTCTTCTTCTAAAATATTAGTAAGATGCATTGTTATATTATTTCTAGTTGTTCCAAAAAGTTCAGCCATTAACTTTTGACTAAGCCAAACAGAATCTTCATCAACTATTACTTCTATTGTTTTTTCTTTATTTTGTTTTGTAAATATCAAAAATTCTGCTGTCGAATTTCTTATTTGTAATGTTTTCATAAACCTCGCCTCCCAGACATCTATATATAACTATTGTATCAAAATTTAAAATAAAAGCCATTAATAAAAATAAAGAAATATTAACTATTTCCTTATTTCATCAATTAATTTAATAACTTCCTCATAACTTTCATCTAGTAATTCTAATCTATATGATCTAATACCAAGATTTTTATAATAACTAATATTATCAATATAATTAATCTTTTTATAATGCATAATATGTGTTAAACAATTGTTATGAAGTACTCTATATCTATTCTTATTAATATCTTCTAGATAATATATATCTTCTTTTTTACAAGGACATATTTTTAATTCTTTAATAGGACATGACTTAGTAATCATATTTTCTATAGTACCATATATTATTAACTCTACTTTATCTAATATATAATCATCTAAATAATTATAATTAACTTCAGGAGATAAAGTAACTCTCTTAACACCATTATCTAGTAAAAACTTAATACTATAGTTATTAACTACATTTAAATAATAATCACTAATAAGATTACTATCTCTATATTTATAGATAGACCCTATCTCAGTAGCAAGTATATTTTTACTATCATAATTATAATTATTATTAACTCTCTCTAATCTCAAATATACTTTATTATTATCTTTATATATACCATATAAATCACTATCAACATATATCCTATCTATATTCATATCTATACCTGCTTGTACTTGTTCTTTATTTCTAGCAAGTATTGATACTTCAGTATTATAATTAACTTCCTTTTTATAATCTAATGAATATTTATTAATAATAATATCTCTTTTAGTATTACTTCTAGTAGTAATTAATTTATCACATAATAATCTTCTTATATTATTAATATCTTTCATATTAACAAAGATATCTCTATCTATATCAATATTTATATTATTACATACAAAAGGAGTATTACCAAGTTTAGTTATTTTTTGTTTAATCTCTTCATTAGTTGTTCCCCTCTTAACAGGAGGTTCTACCTTTACTTTATCACTAACTATATTATTCATATTATCACTAAAAGTAATATCTAAAAACTCATCTATTAATTTAATATCTATATTTATAAGTATCTTTTTAATACTACTAATGATTATCTCTTTGTCTAAATAATTACTTGAGGTCTTAACTAAAATATCTTTATCTTTTAGATTAATCTTATTATCTAAATAAATAATATCTCCAACATTACCTTTATTAATAAGTAATCCTTTTTCATTATAAATAAAGTTAGCTATCATACCCTTATTACTATTCTTAAATCTAATACCATCTTCTTGATATAATTCTTTATCTAATTTAATTTTAATTTTCTTTTTATTAACATCTATTACTTTACCAATATCTAATCCTCTATGATTAGAAGATTCTATATTCATAACTTTATCTTTAAATAAATAACCATTAGTAAATTCTCTATTAAATAATATCTTTAAATTATCTTCTTCTTCACTAGATATTCTATTACTATAACTATCTATTAATTTTCTATATATTCTAGTTACATATCCAACATAACTAGGAGATTTCATTCTACCTTCAATTTTAAAACTTACAATATCACTATCTAATAGTTTATTAAAATTATTTATAGTATTAAGTTCTTTAGTACTAAGTAAATATTTACTTTCATTATTTACATATTCACCATTTTTTATTAACTTAAAAGGAAGTCTACATACTTGTGTACATTCTCCTCTATTACCACTTCTACCACCATTCATAAAACTAAATAGACAACATCCAGAGTAGCAGTTACATAAAGCTCCATGTATAAATACTTCTTTTTCTATATCTACATCTATATTTTCTATTTCTTCAAGAGACATTTCTCTATCTAGTACTATTCTAGTTACTCCTAGTTCTTTTAATAACTTTATACCTTCATTATTATGATTATGACACTGAGTAGAAGCATGTACTTCCATATTAGGAAATACTTTTCTAACTAATGATATCATACCTATATCCTGCATAATAAGAGCATCTACTCCTATTTTATATAAATATTCTATATATTTAATTAATTCATCTACTTCAGTATTATAAATAATAGTATTAACTGTTATATATATTTTTACTCCATATAAATGAGCATAATTAACTGCTTCTTTTAATTCCTCATTACTAAAATTACCAGCATATGCTCTAGCTCCAAATGTTTTTCCACCAAGATAAATAGCATCTGCTCCATTATTAACCGCAGCCTTTAAACATTCCATATTACCCGCAGGACTAAGTAATTCTTTCATAATACCACTTCCTCATTGCATTAATAGTATAACATAATTTTAGGTAAAATAAAAGAATGCATTGTCTGACACACAATTGCATTCTCTAGTTTGATGAATAACCATTTTAAATTAATGTCAGTTAATATAAAACAGCTTCCTATCTAATGAGTTTTCTTTCTCATACATATATGCATATCTAATAGATAGATAAGAATTATAGCCTCTACCATAATACCCAACATTTACTATTTAACATAAAGATTTCCAAATAAAACTTCTACTCGGGTGAATATTAAAACATATAGTCGTTATTAATATTTACATTATATTATCATAGTATTTTCTATTAGACAATTAAATTGTACACCATTTTACACTATCTGTCAAGTACTTTTCTACATTTTTTTACATTTTTCACCTTTCATGAAAATCCAAGGTATTTTCATGTCTGATATAGCCTAATTCTTAGTCTCCATCAGAGTCTCATTAGACCTATCATATTTTAGAGTTAGTACTATATAATTATTTATTTTCTATATTATCTAGAATCTCTCTAATTTTTCTAAATCTATGATTTAATCCAGACTTAGTAATTTCAGTACCTGTTTCAAAAGACATAATTTCTGCTAATTCTTTTAAAGAACTTTCTTTATACTTCATTCTATATTCTATAACTGTCTTTAACTTTTCATCAAGTAAATCAACCATATCTAATTCATATAATTTTTCTATATCATTAATTTGTTTATTCGCAGTCATAAATACTTTATCCATATTAGCTTGTTCACAGTTATTAAGCCTATTAGTCATATTTTTATGATCTCTATATATTCTAATATCTTCAAAATACATAACCGCAGAAAATGCCTTTATAACTCTTAAAAAATCACTTATCTTTTCTGCTTCTTTTATATATACAGTATAATTCTTTTCTCTTTTAATTATTTTACTATTTAAGTCATAAGAATTAAGTAATTTATTAATAAAATTAGCATATTCTTTTGTATCTAATATAAATTCCATATGATATCTACTAGTCTTTGGATCATTAACAGAACCAGATACTAAAAATACTCCTCTTAAATATGCTCTTAATTGTTCTTCATCTGATATTAAATATTCTTTAGGAATACTAAGATATTTATTATTATCAATAATAGATAAATCTTCAAGTATTTCTTTTACTTTATTATTTATATTTAATATATAAGTTAACCCTCTACCTAGTTTCTTATTTCTAACTGTAATAGAAGGACTAATACCATATATTTCCTTAAATAATTTAAATACTCTTCTTGCTACAGCATTATTTTCAATAGTAACATTTATATTATTATTAATATTACCCGCTATTCTTATAATAGCGGATAATTCAGATATATCTTCTAATCTAGTAGTTTCTATCTTTGAAGCTTCATCTTTAACAACCATTGTAAAACTCATTATTTTAACTCCTTAACTATATAATTAAATATTGCAAGTGCTGTTCTATATGGATCATGTCTAACTTTTTTCTTCTCACTAATATAAAGAAGTTCATCTTCAATTATTTCAACATTCATATCATTTAATACATCATAATCAATATCAATTTGACCAGCTGTTTCTCCTAAATATCTTTCTTTTATATCATCTGGTACTTTTTTATTATTAACAACTACTACATCCATTAAATCTTCTTTAACATAAGAATTAATTTTTTTAATACAATCTGATACTTTATAATTATCTGTCTCTCCATGTTCACTCATTATATTACAAACATACATCTTCTTAGCCTTAGAATTCTTTAAAGATTCTACTACTTCTTTAGATAATAAATTAGGAATTATACTAGTATATAAACTACCAATACCAAATATAATTAAATCAGCTTCATCTATAGCCTTAATTACTTCTTTAGTAGGTTTAACTTCATTTTTATATTCAATATAATCAATCTCTTTACCAGCCTTAGTAATATTAGATTCTCCTTCAATTATTTTACCATCAGTAGTATGAGCTATTAATACAGGATTCTCTTCAGTAAAAGGAAGTATAGTTCCTTTTATATTAAATATTTTAGATAAAGATCTAAGTGATTCAGTTAAATTACCTGTAATATTATATAAAGCAGTTAACAGTAAATTACCCATCGGATGATTATTTAAAGAACTATCAGTAACAAATCTATATTGTAATAAATCCTCAATAAGTGGTTCTACTTCAGATAAAGAAACTAAAACATTTCTAAGATCACCTACTGCAAATATATCAAATTCTTCTCTAAGCCTTCCACTAGAAGAGCCATCATCAGCAACTGTCACAATAGCGGTAATATCAAGAGGAAACTGTTTTAATCCTCTGAGAAGCACTGAAAGCCCTGTTCCTCCACCTAAGACAACTATTTTTTTCATTATGCACACCTCTTAATACATTATACTATAATTAAATAGAAAAAGAAAGAAAATTCATTCTTCTTTTCTTTCTTGTATTAAAGAATTTACAAATAAAATACTCTTAGTAGGAACAATCTTAGTAAGTAAATGATTAAATTTCATATTATTAGGAATAATAAGTAATTTATTCATAAACATACCATCTATAGCTACTTTACTAGCATATTCACTATTAAGAGAAGAAATATTAAATTTAACATCCGCTACATTATTAAAATTAGTATTAACTGGTCCAGGACAAAATATAGATATTTTAACATTAGATTTATCTCTTTTTAATTCTTCATATATAGCTAAAGATAAACTAACAATATAGTTTTTAGTAGCATAATAAGTAGCCATATAAGGTCCTGGCATAAAACCAGCCATTGAAGCAACATTAAGTATCCTACCATAATCTCTCTTAACAAAATCTTTTAAAAATAATTTAGTAAGTATATGATATGCTTTAATATTTAAATCAATCATATCCATTTCTTTATCTAAACTAGTTTCCGTAAAATTACCAGCATCTCCAAATCCAGCATTATTAATTAATATATCAATATTTTCATCTTTTAATTCTTTATATAATTTAACACATTCTTCTTCTATTATTAAATTATAACCATAAGTATGTATATTTTTATATCCTTTAAATTCTCTATTTAAATCTTTTTTATTTCTTGCAACTAAATATAACTCATATCCTAATGAATATAAATATTTAGCCATATCTCTTCCCATACCAGAAGAAGCTCCAGTTACTAGTGCTTTCATATTATCATCCTTTCAAAAAAAATAATCAATTACTGATTATTTTTCTTCTAATTTATCAATTACTTCTTGTGCTACCGAAATAGTTTTTTCCTTTAAATCATCTGCTATTCCTTCAAGTACTGGAGTACCCTTTTCTTTAGCAAGTTCTACTAATTCATTAGCTTTATCTTTAAGTTCATTACCTTTCTTTTTAGCGGCTTTTAAAACAGTTTCTTTATCTAATTCATCAAGGCCTTTTTTAATTTCATTAACTTTAGTAGTAAACTCATCTTTAATTTCTGAAACAGTCATATCATCTACACTTTTCATAAATTCATTAATTTTCTTCTTAATATCATTTCTTAAGTCACTACCTTTTTTAGGAGCAAATAATAAAGCTAAAGAAGCACCAATACCAGCACCTAATACTAATTTACCTAATCCTTTTTTACTCATTTTTATCATCCTTTCTTTTATTAAATATTTTATCAATAATCATACTGATTATATCAACAACTTTATCAGTAACAAATGTAACTTTATTACTAACTAATGAAGCAACCTCAAACACCCCATCTAAGGATTTAACCTTAACAGTAATATTATCTACAACTTTTTCTATTTTATCCATAGTAATAATTAATTTTATAGTTAATACTATTAAAGCTACCAATAAAATAGCACCTAAAATATATAAAACAATTGGTAATACTTCATTAACAGTCATTATTTTTCCTCCTCATCATACATAGAATCAATTAAATTAAATATATCATTATCACTATCTATTGCATTATCACTAGTATAATTATTTAATATCTCATCAGCACCTTCTTCATCATGTACTAATTTCTTTTCAAATTCAATAGTATCTTCTAATTTTTTACTAGGAGTTTTTCTCTTAGGAACCTCTTCTTTAACTTCTATCTTTTCAGCAGAAGCTTCTTCCATATTATGATTTACTATCTTAATATCACTATCTCCTGCATCTAATTCTACTTTATTAGTATTAATTACAACCTCAGTTTTCTCTCTCTTAGGTTGTTCATAACTAACACCAAAATCAAAATAATTATCTTCAGCATCACCTAAAGTAATATCCTTGTTACTAGGAGTATCTTCAGTCATATCAACAAGTAAATTACTATCATCAATTACTTTCTTTTTATCAGCATTCTTAGTAATTTTAACTTCTTGATATAATTCACAATTTTCACATAAATTATTTCTAATATCATCAGTTAAACTTCCATAAGCTTTATTTCTAACTGTTTCAAAATCTATTTTTTTACTTGCTCTAGGTATTTCATAAGAACTTTCATCCTGTAATTTAACTTCATCTTTAGTATAATTCTTATCAAGTACACCATATACTGGTGATATCACTGGTGTAGGCTTAAATCTTTTAGGCTTAGGTTCTTCTTTTTTAGAATATAAAGTAGAAACTTTCTTTTCTTCCTCTTTCTTCTTTGCTAAAATATTTTGATTACTATATTTAGGCACCTCAAAAGTATCAGGCTCATCCATTTCTATAGGAAATGCAAAATTATTATTAGTTCTAGTTTTTACTATTTCTCTATCACTAATTATTTCATCAGAAACACCAGTTCTAGTTTTTTTTACTTCTTCTCTTTTCTCTTCTTCCTCTATTTTATTTCTCATAAAAGTAGGAAGCTTATGTTCTTCTTTTTCTTCTACTTCTATTTCTTTAGTTTCAACAACCTCTTCTTCATCAGAAAATAAATCCTTTATCTTATCTAAAAATCCCATATAGTCGCTCCTTTTCTAATATTCAGGTAAATCCGGAATAATACTATCCTCTTCACCAACATACTCACTTAAATATTCTGAAAATTTACTTTCAGCATCTTCTGGCTTTTTAATTTTATATTCTTTAAATGAACTAGAATAATAATCATCTTGAAGAATCTTTTCAATTAAATTATCATTATAATTAATACTATTAAGTATAATCATAGAATAAGATAAAATATCTGCTAACTCATACTCCTCTACATAAGTCTCTATTTTAGCATAATTATAAACTACTTTCATAAAATACTTATCTTTATCTTTAGTTATCTTAACATATCCGTTCTTATTATTATTATTAATCTTATAATAATAATAACAATCACTACTATCTTTATCATCTAAATTTAAATTATTCTTATAATAATAACTAATAACATCAACATATAAATACATATAAGTATCATTAACTTTAAATATTTGATTATAATCTTTATCATAAACTTTATTAATACTAAATGGTAAATAATATTTATATCCTAAAGAATTAGTATTATAAATATTATTACTATTTTCAATTACATCATTTACAATAACATCATAATTATTATTATTTATCCTAGTACATCCAATACATAAAAGTAATACCATTAATAGTAAAAACTTTTTCTTCATATCATATTATACCTCTTCTACATTATAACAAAAAAAAAACTAAAATGAAATAGTTTTTTTATTATTTAGTAAAAATTTGCTTATATTTCTTGAATTACAGTAATAATCATTGGCTTATTACCAGTCTGATTAATTAAATATTTACTAAGTTCATCTCTAATAGTATTTTTAATTTTATTATATTCAACATACTTCATTCCCTTAGTATTATCCACTACTATTTTTTCAGAAATCTTTTTAATCTCATTAATTAATTCATAAGAATCTTTAACATAAACAAATCCTCTTGTTAAAATCTCAGGGCCAGCCATAATTTCTTTAGTTTGTTTATTCAAAGTAACAGAAATAATCATAATACCATTATCACTAAGCATCTCACGATCTTTTAAAACAACTTCCCCAATATCATCACCAGCAGTACCATCTATTAAAACAGAACCACTATGAACCCTCTCAAAAGTATCTAACATTACACCATTTTTAAAAGTAACAACATCACCATTTTCTTTAAGAATAATATTACTTTTAGGTATACCAACCATTTCTGCTAATTCAGCATTCATAACCTGATTTTTATATTCACCTCTTATTGGAAAATAATATTTAGGATTCATCAAATTAATCATAGTCATTAAATCTTCATTAGAAGCATGATGTGATAAATATTTTTTAGAAGATAAACTAACAACATTAGCTCCAGACTTAGCAATATCATCAAGTAAACTATAAAAAGTCTTCTCTCTATTATCATAAATAGGAGTAGCCAAAAACACAGTATCATCTTCATTTAACTTAATAAATTTATCATAGCCATTAACGATTCTCATAATATTGTAATATGGTTTATCTTTCTCATTAGCATTTAATATTACAACATTCTTATCATTTATATTAGATAAATCACCAATAATATCTTTAGATATATATAGATAATGATTTTCAATAGCAAAATCAATTATCTTCTTAAGTCTTTTACCCATAATTACAATTTTTCTATTGGCCTTCTCTACTTCAGTAAATAATTCCTGAATACGATATAAATGAGAATCTAATACATTAAAAATAATTCTACCATCACTATTATTTAAAGTCTCTCTAATTAAAGGTGCTATTCTATGTCTAGGAGAAGTAAATCCTTCTACACCAGCATAGAAAGATTCAGTAAGAAGACATAATACATTCTGCTTACCAATATAAGCCAACTTACCAATATCTGTCTTATAAGCCCCTTTCATAAGTGAATCAATAACATAATCAGAAGCATAAAAAATAACTCCATCTTTAGTATATATAGCATAACCAAAATTATCAGGTGTAGAATGAGATAAATTTACAGGAAAAATCTTAACATTACCAATCTCTATTGGTACATAAGCCTTTATCTCTTTCATATTTTTATACTTAATATTAGAATTATCAAATTCATCTTTAACAATCTCTAAAGTATATTTAGACCCATATATATAAGGATTACCTAAATCATCAACAATATCAGTTAAAGCCCCTATATTTTCATCATGACCATGTGTTAAAAATATTCCCTTAATTCTTTTTTTATTTTCTTTTAAATAAGTAACATTAGGTATAATATAATCAATACCAAGTGTTAATTCATCAGCATATTTAAGCCCTGCTTCAAAAACAAATATATTCTTATCAACTTCAATAACAAACATATTTTTACCATTTTCATCTAGTCCACCTAGTGAAAACATTCTAATTTTACTCAAAATAATTCTCCTTTCTTTAAAGTAAAAGACTTAAATAATTATAGCAGAAAATTATCATTTTGTAAAGTAACCCCCACTTCATAGAAAAAAGAGACCAAAGTCTCTATAAATTTCTAATAATTTCTTTAACATTTTCAAGTAATTTAGAAGTAATACTACCATCAGTACCTCCACCTTGAGCAAAAGACTTATTACCTCCACCATTACCAGAAGATCTAACAGCCAAATCCTTAACAATATCACCACAATTAACCCTATTAGAATTAGATTTAGCAATATAATTAACCGAATTATCATCATTAATATTAGCAAGTAATATAAAATTATTATCAAGCTGATTACTAAGAGCACTAACAATCTGTCTCAAAGTATTAATATCATAACCATTAGTAATACTAATAATATTAGTAATACCATTAATATCTTCTTTAATATCTAAGAAACTAGATAAATCACTAACAGACTTCTCACTCTTCTTAGTATTAAATTCTTTCTCTAACTTCTTAAGTTCTTCTCTTAACATAGCAAGTTCATTCTTATTATAAACAATATCTTTATAACTTTCAGGATCACTATTATCAATATTAAAATTAAATTCAAGATCAATATCATTTTCCTTAGCCTCATTAATAATTCTCTTAGCCTTATCAAGTAATCTAATCATCTCTTCATTATATTTAGATATCTCTTCCTTAAGAATAGGAACAATATTATTATCAGTAGCCGCTGTTACTCTATAAGTATCAGTACCCTTATTCTCAACTGAAGCAATAGCAAACCTGCCAATATTCTTAGTATTATCAATATGCGTACCAGCACATAACTCAATAGAATCACCAATAGTAACTACCCTAACAATATCTCCATATTTATCAGAGAATAAAGCCATAGCACCTTTCTTAATAGCCTCTTTAATAGGTAAATACTCAATAGTAACATCATACCCAGCATTAATTCTCTTATTAACAAGTTCCTCTACTTTAACAATAAGTTCATCAGATAACTTACCTTGATAATTAAAATCAAATCTAAGCATATTTTCATCAACTTTACTACCAGCCTGATGAACACTATTACCAAGTAATTCTTGTAAAGATCTTTGAAGCAAATGTACAGAAGAATGATTCTTCATAATAGCAAGTCTCTTTTCTTTAAGAACATGAGTAAGAATCTTATCTCCCTTATTTACAGTACCATCAAGTACCTTAACATATAATAAATGTTGTCCATTAGGAGCCTTAATAACATCCATAACCTCTAACTTACAATTATCATTTTTTAAATATCCCGAATCAGATACCTGACCACCACTCTCAGCATAGAAAGGATTTTCCTTAAGAAATATATAGCAGTCCTCACTAGAAGAATCCACAAATACATTATCCTTCATAATATCCATAACTTCAGTTTCTAATCCCAATTTTTCATAACCAACAAATTTACTTTCTTTCTTATAATTAATAAGTAAATCATTCTGTAAATTCATACTAGCTTCAACTTTTCTACTATTTCTAGCAAGTTCCTTTTGTGCACTCATATAAGCATTAAAACTATCAGTATCAACCTTAAATCCTCTTTCCTCAGCAGCTTCAATAGTAAGTTCAATAGGATAACCATAAGTATCATATAATTTAAAAGCATCTTCTCCACTAATAACCTTAGTACCACTATTAAATAATTCCTCTAATCTCTTTTCACCCGCTAATAAAGTCTTTTGAAATAATCTTTCTTCTTTAGCAATAAGTTCTTTAACTTTACTCTTAGTACCAACTAAATCAGGATAAGTATCTTTATAATTTTCTACTACTACATCAACCATATCACTTAAAAATTCTCTATTAATATTAAGTTTCTTTCCCATTCTAGAAGCTCTTCTAAGAAGTCTTCTAAGAACATATCCTCTACCTACATTTTCAAATACAGCTCCATCAGATAAGGCAAAAGTAAGTGTTCTAATATGATCTGCTATTACCTTAAATTCCATTTGACCCATATATGGAATAGAACAAATTTTCTCTATTTTCTTCATAATAGGCATAAATAAATCAGTCTCATAATTAGTCTCAGTACCTTGCATAATACAAGCCATTCTCTCAACACCCATACCAGTATCAATATTCTTACTAGGAAGTTCAGGATATTCTTCTCTCTTCAAACCTTCAGTAGCATTAAACTGACTAAGAACATTATTCCATATCTCAATATAACGATCATTCTCTATTTCTTCTTGTAATAACTTAATACCCTTGCCTTCTTTATCATACTTTTCACCACGATCATAAAAAATCTCCGTATCAGGTCCAGAAGGCCCTGGTCCTATCTCCCAAAAATTACCATCTAATTTAACTAAATGAGAAGGTTTAACACCTAAACTAATCCACTTATTATAAGAATCAACATCATCAGTATAAACCGTAATATATAGTTTATCTTTATCCATATCAAAATATTTAGGACTAGTAAGTAATTCCCACGCCCAAGTAAGATCCTCATCTCTAAAATAATCACCAATACTAAAATTACCTAACATCTGAAAAAAAGTATGATGTCTAGCAGTCTTACCTACTTCTTCTATATCCCCAGTTCTAATACATTTTTGACAACTAGTAAGTCTCCTATTACTAGGTACTACAGTTCCATCAAAATATTTCTTAAGTGGTGTAACACCAGCATTAATCCAAAGTACTGTTGGATCATTCATTGGTATTAAAGGAGCAGAATCAACTTCTGTATGTCCCCTCTCACAAAAGAAATCCAAATACATTCTAATAATTTCTCTTCCTGTTAACTTCTTCATATTATCTCGTCTCCTTATATACATCGTATATATCTTTTTCTAATTTATCTAAAGTATCATTAGTAACAATGTAATCAACATCATTATAATTATCCATAGCTATCTCTGTAACATGTGCCTGCTCTTTACTATCTAAACTAGTTTCAAAATTAATTCTCTCTACCTTAATAACAACCACATTATCAAACTTCTCTCTAACACTATCTATCTCTCTAGGAAGTCTAATATCCGGTACAATAATAGCATCATAAAAATAAGAATAAATCTCAATATCGTCAAGTTGTCTTTCAATAAACATCTCAGCCTTATTAAGTTTATTTCTAATAACATCAGTTCCAAGCTCTTGAAGTAACTTTCTAGGTTTAGATTCCTCACTACCATCCCAGTCAGTCATCTCCATTGCATAAAACTTAATATACTTACCCGCTCGTGAATAAATAACCTTTTTACCATCTTCTTCATAGAACTTCTTAAGAAATCCCGCTATCGTATCTTTACCATGTCTAGCCCTACCACAAATTAAATAAATTTTAGGTTTTTTATTTTCAATATTCATACTATTCCTCCTCAAGATATTTCCCTTTAATTATACCAAATAATAAAGTATAAGTAAATTATTTTTTTCATATTATTTTACTAAAAGTTTACATCTAGTAAATTTATTAAAAAAACTTAATATTTTTCTTGATAAAATTCCCTATAAAATGATATAATCTAATTAGAGGTGGAAGATATGAATAAAAAGAATAAAAACGGAAGATTAATTATAATTATGGGAGCTATTGCTATTATCATAGTAACAGTATGTGCTTTTAACAAAAATACCCTTAGATATAAATATTATGAATATTCAATTGAAAAAAAATACTCATCTTCCACTACTAACGAGTATTATGTCGATGATAACTTTAACTATGTAGATAATTATACCGGTATGGGCATAAATAATCATAAAGAATTAATTAATTTTATATACTACACCTTAAATAGCGGCATTCATCATACCGAAAGATATATCACTAAAAATTATACAAACTATTTAAATGATATTAATATGTTAACAATAAATAATGGTGAAGGCTTTAAAGAAACAATATCATTACTAAATAATTTTGTTCATCCATATAACAGTTCAAATAATATCAAATTAAATTATGGTGGTGAATATAAAATAGGAATAACCATAAACAAAGCCTATAGCAATGAAGAAATAACAAAAATAAACGAAGTAGTAGATAAAGTAATAAAAGAAAAAATAACCAATAATATGCCTACTAGAGAAAAAATAAAAGTAATTCATGACTATATTATAGATAACGCCGAATATGATAAATTAAAATATGAAAACAAAAATGATACCACTTACAAATCTAACACTGCATATGGAGTCCTAATTGAAGGATACGGTACATGTAATGGCTATGCCGATGCCATGGCTATCTTCTTAAATAAATTAAATGTCATAAATTATAAAATAAGTAATGAAGAACACATTTGGAACCTAGTATACCTAGATGGTAAATGGTATCACCTAGATTTAACTTGGGACGACCCAATAAGTGATATCAATGTAAATAGAGATACTTACTTCTTAATAACCACTAATACTTTAGAAAAAATAAATGATGGTACCCATAAATTTGATAAAAGTATTTATATAGAAGCAAAAGACTAACAATTTAGTCTTTTTTTCATTATAACAATAAACATAAAACTACCCAATACTGTACATATCATATCACCAATAGTATCATATAAACCAATATCCAAATATCCACCATATCTATCCATAAAATCAATATCATTAACCATAACCTTATCAACATATATATCATGAGATAAATACGTAGAACTAATATTCCTAATAACAGTATCCTTCTGCATATCAGTACCAATAACCCTATCCATCGAAAATTCAAATATCTCCCAAATACTCTCAGCCATCATAGCAAAAGAAAAAATAAATAATATCACAAAATAAATACTTCCATTAATATTAAAATATCTTATCAAATATAATCCAGCATAAGAAATAACAAAAGCAAAATAAGTATGCATAACAATATCAAACCACCATACATCAACATAAAAATGATATATTTCTCCCAATATCTCAGTACCAAGAATAAAAACATATATAAGTATCTTAATACCATTACCAAACCCTAACTTTTTACCAATAACATTAGTAATAACCATAAATATCAAAGATAATACACAAGCAAAAATAGTAGTTATATTCCACTTAATTAACCCACTAATCAAATAAAACATAACTACTATCAAATATAATAAATCAATTTTTTTCATATACTCACCTATCAAAGTATATGATTATTTTTCTTCCATATCAGTAATTTTTTTATAATTACTTAACTTTCCTCCTATTAAATTAAAACTATCCTTATAAATAACCTTATCTAATGAAACATCAATATTCATATAATCATTCTTAACATAAACATTTTCATTACCAAGTTCTATAGTAACATATTTATCATTACTATAATCATAGTATTCAACCATATTAAGATAAGAACAACTAACATAAGACATAGGACTAAGAATAATTTCTTTATCACCAACAATCAAAGTAACCTCATCAAGGAAGAAATATAAATCCTTACCATCATATAAAAACATATGGTCAAAAGACTTATCTAGTCTTTTAATTCTCAAATAATTCAAATCATAATTAGTATATACTTCAGATAAAGCATCAACAACATATGCTTTATCATTTAAAGGAAAGAAAGCCATCATCTCCTTAGGAAATATAACATCTGCTCCCTCTTTCTTTTTAACATATACTGGAGTACTATCTAAATTAACAGAAAAATCTTTAGCCTCAAAATTAAGAATAACTTTCTTTCTATTCCTACCAACTTTAGCAGTATATTCCATCTTATTACCAGAAAAATATTGATAAACCTTAGTATCAGTAACAATAGCATACCTATTATTTTTATATTCCATAGCATAAAGAATAACCGCTATCAAAATAACAATCACTAAAAATGCTGGAATCAAAATACTATAATATTTTTTAATAAATTCTTTCATAACAATACCTCCTAGTATATAAATTTATCACTAGATCTAACACCACTAATAATTCTTCCACCAGCTTTAATATCAGATAAAATAAGCTCAACCATATCACCACTACTAGCAGAAATAGAAACACTATCAGTAGTATTACCATTAATACTAACACTATTACTACTAACAACCTCATTATTAACCTTAACAGTAAGTATACCGGATTCAATATTATAGCTATTATCAGTAGTAATCAAATAACTAATCTTACCAAAACTAACATTAGTAGTCTTAATATTAACCTTAGGTCTCTTAGTAGCAATCGTAATATCATCAAAAGTATCTATAACCTCATTACCATCCTCAATATAAGAATATTTAAACTTAATTCTATAATTAGTATTAGGAAAAATGTTAGTAAACTCATACCTAGTATCATTTTTATTTAAATAAATAGTATTAATCTTATTACTACCAGCTTCCTCCACTTCCATATAAACATTAGTATATTCATTATAAGGATCATATACAACATAATCAACTACAATCTTACTAACACTACTAGTAACAGAAATAACTGAAGTTCTCTTAGTAGCCTTCTTAATTTCTTCAATAACATTACCAGAATTATTATTCTTACCATCAGCAGTACCCTTATTATCTCCTGTAGTACCATTACCACCAGTAGTACCTCCAGTGCCACCACCGTTACCACTTCCACTACCATTAGTATTATCAGTAATATTAGTAACCCCATCATTAGAAGAACTATTATCATTTTCTTCAGGAATCAAATCTTCTTTAGTATAAGTATTAGAAGAACCAATAATTTTCTTTAAATCAATCTTATTACTACCATAAGTAAGAATTTCATTAGCAATATCAAAAGTATAATTAGAAGTAACAATAGAAGTAGCTGCAAATGCCTTTAAATTAACCTTATGATTAACTAAAGTAGCATTACCAACTTTATCCAAGTCAATCATTAAAAACTCATTAGTAGATAAAAGACCATCAGAAGTTTTAATATCTTTATCAACAACCAAATACTTTCTATCCGCTAACTTATAAAACTTCGTAATAACCGAACTCTTAATAACAGTTTCACCATCAGTAACATCAATCAAATCACCAGAACCAATTTCATAATATTTTCCATATAAAATAATTTCTCCAGTCTTTTCATTATAACTAATAGCAGTATTACCAAGTTCATAATTATTATCTTTAAACTTAAGATAATACTCATTATTCCATTTTTTCTTAATAGTACTATCTTCAGTAACTTTAATAATAGACTTATCCTTATCAAAGACTAAAGCTCCATCATGAACAGTATATTCCTTTTTATCACTTGATAAAAACAATTTAATAACTAGAGAAAACATGATTATAATTATAATCGAAATTCCTATAATTATTCCAATGTTTCTCTTATTCTTAATATCATATTTTCTCATATTATTTTACGACCTTTCCTATTTATTTTCATTTTTAAACGAATAATCAAATGTAGTCTTATCTCCTAATTTAAGAACACTAATAGTACCATCATTATCCAAATAATAATAAGTAATATTAATAGTATTATTAACACCAAGTTCCTTACCATCAGGAATAGCAATATCAAGATAAGGATATCTATCACTATCTAATTTAAATGTAATCTCATCACTACCAATATTAGTAGTCTTACCAATAACACCAGAGGCAATTCTTTCACCACCCTGAACAGTAATACTATATTCAATACCTTTTATCTTTTCATTTAAGTTAGCAGCTCCTACAAATGTAAGATGTACCTCTTTTTTAGAAACTGCAGTTGGAGTAACAGCTCCAAGAGAAAATCCTAAATCACTCTTAGTATATTGACTCTTTCTAACATATACTTTTGATAATTTTTCACTATCATTAAGTGATACATTATTGCGATAAACATCAGCATAAGCATATATAACATAATTAGTATCAGCCTTCAAATTATCAAAAGTAACTTCTACCACTAAGCCATCATTAACAGGATTAACAGTACATGATTTACCATTACCAAAAGTACAAGTATTATTTTTCATATCAACAGTAACTTGACAATCTTTTGGATTAGAACAAACATTTTTATAAGATGTATCTTGAAGTTCAATATAATATTTACCATCAGTAATAACTCTATTACTATCAATAACCGTAATCTTATACTTAATACTGTGTTTATAATCTTCAGAAATAATAGCCTCTTGTTTATTAACCGTAATAGATGGATTTCTAAGTTCAGCAACATCCATATATATTTTATCAGTAGAAACCTGTTTAATAACATCATTATATAATTCTAATTTTCTATGTAAATCAGTAGTAACAGCATAAACTTTTAAAGTATAATAATTAGCTCCAAATACAAAATCATTACCAGAAATATCTTTGTCATAAGAAGCAGATATAGCTCCACTTTTAGATACAGAGAAATCACCATTAACAATAGTACCATCATACTTTTTATTACCATCTATATCATATATTTCATATAAAATATCAAAATTAACATCAGTATAAAGATTATATTTCATATTTAATACTCTCTTACTATAAGTATCATCCCCAATACTAGAAGTATATTTAAGATTTAAACCTTTAAGAATCTTATCCTTATTTAAAGTACTAAAACTACTCTTAAATTCAACATATCCACTTCTACCATTATCAAATAAAGGTGTTTTAACCTTAGTACCATTTTTATTCATATCAGCAGATATTTTATAAACATAACTAGTATCAGGATCAAGTCCAGTAACAACTACCTTACCTAAATCATCATAATAAGTTTCTTCTGTTTTAACAAAAGTTTCATCTTCACATTCAGTTCCCTCTTCACAAGCATTTTTCTTATAAATATTAATATAAAATTTATACTTACCATCAGTTTTAACAAAATCACTCTTTAAAGTTTCCTCATCAACTGATAAATCAATATTAAATATACCACCATTAATTAATGAACTAACACTAGCACTAACTTTAGGAGTAAAACTAGTAAATTTAAAATTATTATTATCAGTATTAATATCAACCATATCAACAACTTTAAGATTAATACTACCTACATCCGTTCTAAATATACCATTTCTAATAAATGCAAATCCCGTTTCTAAAGTATTAATATCTCCAAAAGAAACAAACTTATTATTATCAATATCAATCATATTATTTACATTAAATTTCCAAGTAGCAGTACCAACATCACCTTTAATTAATTCACTTCCTAATATTCCCATAGGCTTAATAGAAGTATTAAATACAACATTACTACCATTACTCTGAACATAGATATATTTACCATTACTATCAGTACCATTATTTTGATATAAATAACCAACCTTATTAGCATCTTTATCAGATACCAAACCTAAGTTTTTAAAGTAATCACCTACTAAAGATTTTTGACTAAAACCAACATAACCAGTATCATAAAAAGCCTTTAAACTAACCTTAACATCCTTACCTTTTAAATCAACACCAGTCTTATTTTTATCGCTCTTAGTAAGTTCAGCATAATCCACAATAAAGCATTTCTTATCACCACAATCTTTAATATCACTAGCTTTAAAATCAGAAATAACTTTTTCATATTTATCTTTACCAGAACTCAAAGTAAGTAAATAAGCTGATACCCTATTTAAGAAATCATTATCCTCTAAAACAATCTTTAATCTATTATCAAAATCACCATATTCTAAACTATAACTTAAATTAGCAGTCTTTCCATCATGATATCCATCAAAATAATACTTATCTAAAACAACTTTGCTAGCATCACTACCCTTTAAATTTCTTCTACTATAACTAATAGAATATATATCAGAAGAATTCAAATTAGATAGAGTAACATCTTTAAAAGTATCTGCTACTTCTATTACACTAGAATAACTATTATCTTCAATATCATAATATAATAAGTATTTACCAGATTCCTCATCTTTTTCTAAAGCATTATCAATATCAGTAATTAAATATTTATAAGTAATAGAATTACTAGTACTATTATCAATATATAACTTAAATACTGGATCTTTCTTTATGGCATTAAATAGTCCACTAGTAGGCATACTAGAAGGAAAAGTACTATCAGCTTTACCATCGTTATCAGTATCAAGATTAATAATAAAAGCAAACTTATAAGTATTACCTCTTCTAAGATCATTATCTTCTACTGAAGAATCAGTACCATAATCCAAGAAGAAATAAGCATCAACAGTATTATCATTATTAAAAGCAATATCTTTAGTAGTAATAACATTACCATCTTTATTATAAACATAGAATTTAACATTCTTAATAGGATTATCAACTAGTTTAAGTACACTACTAATCTTATCACTATCAAAATTAGCAGTTACTTTATATCCTCTTATAGTATCTTTATCAAGTCTACTATCATATGAAATACCAGCATAATCACCAGAATTAGTCATATTATTAGTAATTTCTTTAACAATAATTTCCGGATTACTAACCTCATCTTCAAGCAAAAGAATAGAAGGTGTATTAAATACATACATATTATTTAATATTGTAAACTCATTAGTCCCAGTTTCATCTAAAGCATCAGTAACTTCTATAGTATAATTCTTATATAATTTACCACCAGATATTTCTCTTAAAGCATCTAAGTTTTCAATACCAAACATATTAGAAGTTAAAGTAAATTCCTTATTATAATATAAATCTCTAATATTTTCAGTAGTAGTAAAACTACCAATAGGTTCAGGTAAAGAAACATTTTTAACATTACCTGCATATAAATTAAATGTAATAGAAGATACTTTATCAATAGAATTATCACTAGGCTCAGTACTTACCATTTCAGTACTAACAGAAATTGGCGTATCAAAACTATAACTATTATCTTTCCAATTTTGCATCATTAAAGCCTTAGTACCATCAGTCTTAGCAGTAAAACTACCAATATATTCACTACTTCTAAGCCCTTCACCATTTTGCATATCAATATCAGCATAAACTTCAAAAGTATATAAAGTATTCTCAGTAAGACCTTTAAGTAATAAATCATAAGTTAATGTATTATCATCATGATTAGTAAATGATACACCATTAATAGTCTTCTTAACATTATCAGGTCCATAATACTTAATAATAAAGTCATTTTCTTTATTAGCACATTTTCTCTCATTATTAGGTATTGTACATCCCTCATCTTTTATAGTAACAACACCACCAATTTGATTAAATGAAATAAGTTCATCATCTGGAGTAAACTCTAATGTAGGTTTACCAACAATTTGAAAATAATTACTATATCCTGTCTCAATTTGATTATTCTTATAATTATCATAATAGTCCACTACTACTTTGAAACGATAATCAACATTACTAACAAGCCCATTTTCACCAAGTTTTAATTTTTGTTCTTTTAATTCATTACTACTAAAACTATAAACAGGTTCAGCAGTAGAAATACTCTCCTCATTTATATCTTTAGCGTTATATATTTCATAAGTATACTTAGTAATACTCTTATCTTCATCAGTAGGTTTATCCATCAAAAGAGTAAACTCTTTACCATCATTACTAACCTTTACAGAAATATCACCAAGTACAGGTTTTTCTTTTAAAGTAGTATCACTAGTATTAATAGTATAAACATCAGAATAATTCAAATTATTAAATACTACAGAATCAACTTTAATATTATATGTAGTATTTTTTTTCAAATCATCAAAAGTAACAGTATTATCATCAGAATTAGATACTATAACAGGTTCACTACAAGATTTACCATCACTACCACAAATACTTACATTAGCAGACTTAACATTACTACTACCAAAATCAATTGAATAAGATAATGTATCAGTAGTAACATATTCTCTAACTAAACTTAAATCTAAAGTGTCAGTTCTAAATATCTTTTGAAAATATTGAATACCAGTGCTATTATTTTCTTCACTAACAGTCATAACATAATTAGTATCAGGGCTCAAAGAACTAATAACAATATTTTGAATATCACTAGTATTAGCAAGTATCTTAGTATAAACTGTTTCTCCAGTTGTAGTATTAACAACATTAAATATTAAATTACCTTTAATAAAATCTCCTGTATCAATTACTTGAAAATTAGCTTCAAAAGAATTAATACCTGCTTTCGCACTAACTAAATCAACAGAAACCTCTTTCTTAATAACCGTTTTATTATCATCTGGATTTTCATTATCATCTACTTTGTTATCACCATTATTACCAGGAGTTGTATTTTCCTTACCATCAGTACCATTGCCATTTGGATTATTACTAGTATTATCTTTACCTTCAGTATCTCCTTTATTATCTTTTTTGTCATCTTTAACTTTACCATCACTAGGAGTAATATTAATATTTTCATTACCATCAATTGTCATCTCATTAAGCGATAATTTACTATTGTCATCTAGATAAACATTTTTATCTCCAAGATCAATTTTAATATTGTTTCCCACATAAATAGTAGTACCATCACTAACAGTCTGATAACTGCCCTCTTGATTTTCTATTTTAACAACTCCATCTTCTACAAATAATATTTCAAAATAATCACCACTTACTGTTTCATTACTACCAGCAAGTTTAATTTTAATATCCTTTCCAACAACAATATATTTATTATCAGTAATTTTACCAAGAAAATTACCAAATACTAAAGTTTTATCAGCAGTTTCAATATAATAACCACCATTATTATACTTAATAATAGACGCATCAGTAATATTATAATATGGTACCAAAGAAGTACTAATATTATCTAGATCTAATATAACACCATTTTTCATAAAAGATAAAGAATTATCTAAATAATGAATAAAATTATTCTTATCAACATTAACTTCTTTGTTATCTACATTCTTAAAAACATATTCTTCAAAAACATTTTCTTTATATACAGTATTGTCTTTAAAATAAAGTTTGTCACTCTTACTAGCAGTACTATTAATAATATATCCAGCACTATAAAATTCTTTACTAGATTTTCTAGTAAGAAATATAACTCCAATCGTCAAAATAATTAAAGCAACAATACTAATAACTAAAATGATCCAAAAACTTTTTCCACCAATTTTTTTCATTTTTATCACCGATACCTATTCTTATTAAATTATAACAAAATACACTATAAAAGTCAATTAGTACAAAATAGAAAAAAATAAACTTTTTTTAATTTAGAGGTTTACAAATAAAAAAAAATATAATATAATATTAAATGTATTTAACAGATGTCTCCTTAGCTCAGTTGGTAGAGCAACTGACTCTTAATCAGTGGGTCTAGGGTTCGAATCCCTAAGGGGACACCATTTTTATATTTTTTAGAAAAAAAAGCTTGTCAATTCATTATATATATGATATAATGAATGAGCAAACAAAAAATGGGCTTGTAGCTCAGGTGGTTAGAGCGCACGCCTGATAAGCGTGAGGTCGATGGTTCAAGTCCATTCAGGCCCACCATTTTTTGGCCAGTTGGTGAAGTGGCTTAACACACTGCCCTTTCACGGCAGCATTCATGGATTCGAATTCCATACTGGTCACCATTGTAAATATTAAAACTCTTGAATAATCAAGAGTTTTTATTTTTCATCAAAGACATTAGAAATAACTATTCCACATATCATAAATATAATTCCAATAATCAAATCACTAATATATACCTTAGTTTTAAATATCTGTATAATAAGAAGAACTACACTAGAAATAAACATTCCAAGTATAAAAGCATACATCTTATTATTATGTTTTCTAAATAAATAATCAACAACTTTAACAAGTAAAATAACTGTAACTATAACACCAATAACAAAAGGTATAATAATTCTAATATTAGTAATATTACCAATAGAATAAACAATAATATCATAAGTACCAAACAACATAAGTAAAGCAGTTCCACTTATTCCCGGTATAATACTACCAATAGCTTCAAATATACCAGAAACAAAAAACATAATAAAATCAAAAAAATTATTTTTAATAACATAACTATTATTAATATTTAAAATAACAATAAGAGAAAAAATAATAAAACTAATAATACTAATATAATAATCACTCTTGTTAACCTTATTAACAATAAAAGAAAAGCCTCCAATTATAAGACCAATAAAGAAAAGCATCGTTATAACATAATACTTATCTAGACATAAACTAATAATCTTACTAAATAAAATAATTGATACTATAACTCCAATACCTATCGGAAATAAATACTTAATAGCAGCTTTAATATTATTCTTAAAATTACAAATATAAAAAATAGCCTTATCATAAACACCCATAATAGTAGCAAGCATAGCTCCACTTACTCCTGGTATAATCTTACCAATACCGATAATAAAACCTTTTATAAAATTTATCATTAATGTATCTCTTTACATACTCCAGGATTTGGTTTATAAAAACAATGATTTTTATATTTACCGGCAAAATTCTGCCCCCACCAAGTACTAGTACAACTAGTTCCACTTTTAGGAGCATAAAACCATAAGGCATTAGTAGCAGGATAATAATATTCTCCTCTTATAACTCTCTCGGCAAGTTCACTTTCTTTAGCAGTAGGATTACCATAAAATAAAGAACTACTAGTTCCTGAAAAACCACCTGGGCTTTGATAAACCATCTCTGAGATAGTTCTAATATCTTTAAAAGTAAGACAATCCGCTAGTACTCTATTAATACCAACATTACCAACCATAAGCATACCAAGGTCTCCTTCACCAACTGCTTCTGCTCTCATAAGTCTAGCAAGTAATTCTTTTTCTTTAGTAGTATATTTAACAATCATAACATCACCACTAAATTATATGAAAATCAAAAAAAAATAGAAGATTTCTCTTCTACTTTATAATTATATTTATTGCCTCTTGAAGTTGATTGTCATTCTCAGTAGTAGGATTATTAAAATATTCCTCATTTAACTCAACAACCTTAGTAGGAGTAACACCAACCTCATTAATAGAATTACCATCAGGAGTTAACCATTTCTGAGTAGTATACTTAATCATACTACCATCTAAAAGTTTCTTAGTTTGTTGTACAGTACCTTTACCATAACTATTAGTACCAACAATATCTCCCCCATAACTTTCTTTAATAGCGGAAGCAAGTATTTCACTCGCCGAAGCACTACCTCCATTAATAAGAACAACAATATCGTATTTTCTTTTTTCTTTAGTAGTATCCTTCTTTTTTACTTTACCTTTTGAATCTTCTAACTGATAAATAACCTTTCCCTTATCTAAAAATAAATTACATATATCAGTAACTGAAGATAAATAACCACCACTATTATCTCTAACATCTATAATAAGATCATCAATATTACTCTTTTCTAATTCATCTAATTTATTCTTAAATTGTTTATAAGAATTACTAGCAAATAAAGAAATCTTAATATATCCAATTTTCTTATTATCTTGTTCAATAACTTTACCACTAACATGAGGGATTTCAACCTTACTCAAATTAATAGAAATATCCTTTTCTTCATTATTTCTTTTAACAGTAAGAACAATTTTAGACTTACCACTATTCTTAATATAATTAGAAATATCATTACTATTTTTACCTTCATAACTTTCACCATCAACCTTAAGAATAACGTCTCCAACCTTAAGTCCAGCTTTATAAGAAGGTGAATCATCAAACATATCAATAACACTAATAGTACCATCCTCTAAAGTAGCGACTGTACATCCAATACCTTCATAACTACCATTAATAGTTTCATCAAAAGAACTAGTACTCTCAGTATCACTATAACTAGTAAAAGTATCTCCTACTGAAGAAATCATTCCTTCTACAGCACCATCTATTAGTTTATCTTTATCAAGTTCTCCATAATAATTGTCAACAATAGCATAATACGTATCAACAACCTTCTTTAAATCTTTAGTAACTGCTAAATAATTCTTCCCAGTAATTATACTAATACCCCCAAAACACATAAGAATACCAATACCAATAGAAAATATCATTACAATAATAACTTCTTTTGAAGTATATAATTCTTTTTCTTTAGTTTTATTATCATTAACTATCTCTACTTTTTTATCTTTTACTTTTTTATTACTACCTTTTTTCTTCTTTATATCTTTTTTATTATCAATTCTAGTCACACTATCATCTCCATACTAATTTTACCACATAAAAAATAAAAAAGATATAATTAAATAAATAATTATACACTTTTTATAATAAGATAATAACCCAAATAACTAATAATACCACATATATAAAATACCATACTTATAACTAAAAACTGATTAAATATAACATTAATAACATTACTAATATTAATAAAATAAATATTACTCTTAATAATAAACTTAAATATTAATCCAATAACAATAATAAAACTACCAGAAATAATAAAAGTATCTCCTAATCTTCTTAATATATTAATCTTATTCTTTTCCAAAACAAATAATAAAGCAATAATAACAAAAATAATTATAAATAAAATAATCATAAATCACTAATAAGATTAACATCTAAATCATAAATATAATCACTAATATCACTTCTATATACATTACTCTTATCAATTACCTTATTCTTAAGTATATTATTAATACTATCATCATTATTAACATCATTAACAATCATATTATAAATATCATCATTACTAAGTTTAGTACCTCCTCTTAACTTATAACTAACAACATTATCAAGTACTATCTTCAAACTATCATTAAGATAACTAGAATTCATTAAAACATCCATCTCACTATCACTAATATTAAGTTCATCTCTAACATCATAATAAGTACTATTATAATTACCATTATCATCACTAAGTAAATCCTTAATATTAATAACATTAACTATCTTATCTACTCCATTATCACTAACAACATTAATAATAACAGCATAAGTCCCCATAATAGTACTAACCCCCACAAGTAATACTAATAAAACACTAACAATAATCTTCTTCATATATATTTCACCATTATTATTATCTACAAAATTTTTATTAATATTCAAAAAAACTTAATTATATTAAATTAAGTTTCCATAATTTCCTTTTTATTATATTTTAAGAAACATCACCTTTTGAATATAAAATTGTACATACTGTACTAGAAGTGACACTATTTATTTTTGCTGTTACATTCTGCATATTTTTTAAACCGGATACTTCACCATTAAATTCTAAAGTTGCTACTTGATTATTTGTACATGAAATTGATGATGGTTTATAAGAATTAGATAAAGTAGAAGCTGTGAATGAATATGCAAATGCTAGTGTTGGAGCAATAGATTTAGATGTCATTTGAGTAATTGTTCCCGAAACATTTTTTTGTAATACAACACTATATGCTTCGACAACAGTTCCTGCTTTTTGCCATATGGCATATAATGTAGTATTAGCATCAATAGTAAAAAGTTCTCCAGCACTATAAGTTGCAGTAGTGGCATTTTTAGTAGTACTCCAACCTAAAAAAGTATAATTACTTCTAGTAGGTGTAACATTACTTAAAGTTATTGCTTCACCTTTAAGCTTTGTTTGAGGCTCTGGAGTACTAGAAGTTCCTCCATTAAGATCATAACTTATAGTATATTCTTTTGTTTCAGTATAAACAGCCTGTCCATCAATAACAATCTTAGAATTAAAAGTCTTACCTATCTGACTATTAGGAGTACTTATACTAAGCCATACTCTAACGCTAATATCTATACTCTCACCAGCAGCTAGTGTAACATCTTTTTTTATAATACCATTAGATAAACTAGATAAAGTAGTAACACTACCATCATCTACTTTTAATTTAATATATTGTGAACCAATAGTAGTAGTACTACTACCAGTAGACAATAATTTAATATTAAACTTATAATTCAAATTACCAGTATTAGAAATAGTAAAAGTATAAGGTGTACTAGTAGAACCAACACTATCTTCTACCGGTAAAGCATCAGATAAACTAATAGTACTACCTTTACTACTAGCAGTTATAGATAAAGTACCAGTAGAATATCCTTCCGTATTCTTAGAAGTTTCTTCATGATAAAATAATGAATAAGTAGAATTAAGTAACGAAAATCCTATCAAAGAAACTGCAATAGCAGCAACTACAATAATAATCTTCTTTTTATTTTTTATAAAAAACTCTTTATCCATAATTATCCTTTCCTTTCATTATTTAGATTCAATATACACTTTCATAGTCCCAACAAAACCACTATTCATATACTCATTAGTTATATCTTCATAACTAACCCACATACCAACTTTAACAGTTAATTCACTTAATTTATCAATCTTACCCTCATAAATTAAATAATTATTTTTACCATTTTTAATACCACTAGTATTATCTAATTTCTTATCAAGAACATTATTAATAATCTTATTACCATTAACATATATATTATAATTAATATATTTACTAGGTAATTTTTTACTAATTTTATACTTATCATAATTATTACTCTCTTCAAGTACTATCATATAATTAGACACAGTATTATTCTTATTTTCTAATTTAATATCTTTAATATCCATAATATCTTTAATTTCAATAACATCTTTCTTATCATTATCAATAATCTCAAAAATATTATCATTATATCTAATATGTTCACTATTTTTTACCATAACATTAAGATTATTATAAATAATTTCAGCATATCCATTATCATAATATATAATTTTAATATTATCTTTAGTTTTCTTTTCATCAACTTTAGCATACTTAATATCATCAACAATTATATAATCTTTTTCTTTTATAGTACCATCTGAATATGTATATTTATTTCCCTTTTTTGATATAGGAGTACTAACACCACTTAAAGTAGTAAAGAATTCATCATCATTACTTGTAATATCACTATTTCTAACAAATAATTCAACTTTATCTTTTATAACTATAACACTACCATCAGATAAATAAATAAGATTAATATTATATTTATCATTTTTCTTATATTCACCACTTAAATCATTAGTAATAGCCTTAGAATCAATTACTCCACTTTCAGTTATACCATAATTACCATTAACTGAATATATTCTTTTATAACTACCATCATCATATTTTACAATAGCAGTCCTATCAGAATAAAAAGTAATAGTTGCATTTTTAATAGAAACCTCTTTTAATTTAATAACAACACCTCTTAAATTATTATCTTGTATTAAATTACTATCAAAAACTTTTTCAGCATATTCTTTAGTAATAGGAGTACCATTTACAATACTATTATCATCTCCATCAAAAGAAACAACTACACCATTTTGTTCATACATAACAATAGAAGATTCTTTCATATTACCAAATATCAAAGTAATAGCAATAATAAATACTGATACCGATAAAAGAAGAGAAATAGCAAGTAAAAGTCTTCCATTCTTAATAAGAAAAAGAACAAAAGGACTATGATATTTTCTTTCTTCTTCTAAAGTTATTTTATTTTCATCTTCGTCATATTTTTTAACAAAGAATTTATTATTTCTAATCATAATTTCACCTTCTTACAATTGATACTTCACTCTTTTTCTTAACAACTTTATTTTTAACATTTTTACCTAATTTAACAATGTCATAAGATAGTATTGCTAAACATGGAATTAAAACAACGATAATAAGTCCACCTTTAGTAGCAAGTATACTCTGAATATATCCAATTTTAGGTATCTTAAAAATAACTTCACCAATAATATTAGTATCCTCAGCTAAAGTAAAATCAGCAGTATTATTAGCATCTCCCTTAGTCTGAAAAGTATATTTATTAGTAGTAGCATCATAATATTTTGCTTTAATTCTATGAGTTACAATTATATTAGAAAGTCTAGGATCTGAAGATAAGAAAGTAATAATATCACCAACTTCTAAATCTTTAGCTTCTCTCTTTTTTGTAACTACTACATCTTTAGGCATTATCTCAGGAACCATTGACCCAGTAAGTACAACATAAGCATTATAAACAGGCGGTGATGTATCCCCTTTAGCAGCTCTAATCTTAATGTCCGCAACATAAGCAAGAAGCATAAGACCAACTAGTAATAACCAAATAAATATAGCATATGATATAACACTAGTAATAAACCTAAGTGGCTTTATTTTTTCTTTAGTTACATGTACTTTATAATGTCTTACTCCAAAATAATTATTATTAATATCTAAATATGAATCCATACTCTCACTCCTATTTATTCTAAAATAATTATACAGTAATTTTTTAAATATTACAATGATTTTAACAAAAAAAATTGACAAAGAAACATCTGTTTGATATAATTAACTATGTAATGGGGCTGCTTATGGCTTCGACGAAAATATAAGTATTTAATTAGCAAGACGTGCTCTTCGCGTAAAGAAGAAAATTAAACATAACTGGAAACAGCTATAAAAACGCTGTTGCTTATGCCTAACCAATAGGCAGCAACAGGTTCTACTAATTCTTTGTCTGTGAGAATTAGATAGGACTTATAAAGCAGACTATATTATGATTTAAGTTTAGACTTCATAACGAACAACTATAAACTAGCAAGTAATTACGATTGTAGGTTGTCTATTTACTTTGCGAATCTGATAACCTAATAATCTTGTAGAAGGTTAAATAACTTTATTTGCGGACAGGGGTTCGAATCCCCTCAGCTCCACCATTAGAAAATATGTTCAAACCACTTGAACTTTAATATACATTTTTCAGTCAAAATAAGACTGCTTTTTATTATCAGTAAAATTCTGATAGATAATTTTGACAATAAATTTCTTTAGACAATAAAGGTGATATAATGAAAGAAATGTTTAAAAGTGCAATCCATATAATAATAATGGATAATAATAAAATATTATTGCAAAAAAGAAAAGGCTCTAAATTATGGCCCGGATATTATGCCCTACCAGCAGGACATATCGATAAAGGAGAAAATCAATATGAAGCTCTAATTAGAGAAGCAAAAGAAGAATTAAATATTGAAATCGATCTAGATGGCATCACTAATAGTTATATGGTACTAAGAAGAAATTTTTTTGAAATAGATGGTAAAAAGTTAGAACCATATATTGATTATTATTTTGAAATATCTAAATATAAAGGTACTCCCATAATAGCGGAACCAAATAAATGTGAAGAATTAATATGGGCTGATATCAATAATTTACCAGAACCATTCATTAATTATGAAGGAGATTTTTTAGCAGATAAAAGTGTCACAACATATGATTGTAAAACTGATGGAGCCTATATAAAAAAATTAGTCAAATAATTTTATGTAATAATTACAATACACATTTAAGTATTAAAACCATAAAAAATACACAACTACTTTATATAATATTTCACTATAATTATTAATATAAAATTAAATTTATACAAAAAGAAACTATACTGATTTTATTCACTATAGTTTCTTTTTCTTTTCTACAAATAAACTATTAATATTTTTCTTAGGCATAAGTACATATACATTATGATCTATCTTAATATTATAACTACCACTCATATCATCAAAAGATTCACCATCAATACATAAAGGTTTCTTTAAAGGACTATTAAATTTTATTTTAATATTATCAGTTTGATAAAAATAAAATCCTGGTATTTTACTAGCATCATATAAAGCAAAGAAATATAAAGTCTTAACAATATCTTTAAGTTTAGTAATATTACAAAGTAATACTTCAAATTTATTATCATCAAGTTTAATATCTTTATAAAAATTATTAATACCCGCTACTCTATTAGCATTAGTAATAAGAGCAAAAGAGAATAATCCTCTATATTTTTCATTATCTACTTCATAAGTAATATCATATAGTTTAACTTTTCTAAAAAAATCTCTAGCCCCTTCTCTAATATATGCAAGATGTCCTATTCTTTTTTTTAACTCTCTAGGAGTCTCATAAGGAATATTCATAAATTTACCAAAACCAGCAGAATAAACAAAAGGTTTATCATTAATAGTACAAATATCTATTCTTTTAACTTTTCCATTTAAGGCTAGTTTTAAATTATTAAGCATATTTTTACTATATCCCCACATAGCACCAACATCATTCGTAGTCCCCGAAGGCAAATGACATAAAACAATTCTATCTTTTCTCATAAAATTACCCGTCATAACCTCATTAAAAGTACCATCTCCACCAATAGAAACAACAAGATCACACTTATCAATATTAGCTACAATACTAGTGGCATCTCCCTTATATTTAGTCTTTTCTATTATAACAGAATAATCATATTCATTAAGTATTTTTTCAATCTTTGGTAAAGTAACTTCTTTATTATACTTACCAGAATTAGGATTATAAACAACTAAGCATTTCTTCATAAAAAAATCACCCTCATCTATATCTTATCATATGTTAAAGAAAAAAGGAATATCAATCTTATTCCTTTACTTCTTTTTCTGTCTTTTTGTCTACTTTCTTTTTCTTTTTATCTACCATTATATCATAATGTTCTCTAACCTGTTCTTCTATTTCATTAGCAATATTTTTGTTTTCCTTTAAATATAACTTAGCATTTTCTTTACCTTGACCTATCTTATTACCTTTATAAGCATACCAAGCACCACTTTTTTCAACAACACCAATTTCTGAAGCCAAATCAAGTAATTCTCCTTCTTTAGATACTCCTTCACCATACATAATATCCACAACAGCAGTCTTAAATGGTGGAGCTACTTTATTTTTAACAACTTTAACAGTAGTTTTATTTCCAATAACATCAGAACCAGTCTTTAATTGTTCTCCCCTTCTAATATCAAGTCTAACAGATGCATAATACTTAAGTGCTTTACCACCAGGAGTAGTCTCAGGATTACCAAACATAATACCTACTTTTTCTCTTAGCTGATTAATAAAGATAACAATAGTATTAGTCTTATTAATAGAACCAGATAATTTTCTAAGAGCCTGACTCATTAATCTTGCTTGAAGTCCAACATGTGAGTCTCCCATTTCACCATCAATTTCTGCTTGAGGTACTAAAGCCGCTACTGAGTCAATAACTATAATAGAAACAGCTTCACTCTTAACAAGAGCATCACAAATTTCAAGAGCTTGCTCACCAGTATCAGGTTGTGACAACAATAATTCATCAGTATTAACTCCTAAGTTATGAGCATAAACAGGATCTAAAGAATGCTCTGCATCAATAAAAGCTGCTCTGCCACCATTTTTTTGTACCTCTGCAATAGCGTGAAGTGCAAAGGTAGTTTTACCTGAAGACTCAGGTCCATAAATTTCAATTATTCTTCCTTTAGGATATCCTCCTGCTCCAAGAGCAATGTCTAAGCTAAGAGATCCACTAGGAGAAACTTCTATCTCTTTATGTTCTTGCTCTCCAAGTTTCATAATAGCCCCTTTTCCGAATTGTTTTTCGATATCAGCAAGTACTTGTTCTAATGCTGTATCTTTTTCTACATTTTTTGCCATAATTTCCTCTCTTTCAACATACTTTCCTTAATTACAATATAATTGTACAATACTTTTTTTAACTTGTCAATACTTTTTAATACATTTGTTCGTATTTTTTTACAAAATAAAAAAAGATAAATATTATCTATCTTTTAAATATGGCTTAGCCATCATATAATACTTAACACCAGATATAACTGATAGAATAGCAGCAAGTGCTAATAAGAAATCAGATATTCTAAGTGAAATAAGTTCAAATGGTAAATTATAAAATAATGTTAATATTATACCAATCATCAAAGTAGCAGTTTTAACTTTAGCTATTCCTATTGCAGCAACAGCATGTCCTTTATTACCAATAACCATTTTAATAGAATCAACTACTATATCTCTAGCAATAATAACTACTACAATAGCGGCACTAATCTTACCACTACAACCTAATATAATTAATACTGAATTAGTAAGTAATTTATCACTAATAGCATCAACCATCTTACCAAAGTCAGTAACCATATTATATTTTCTTGCTATATAACCATCTAAAAAGTCAGTAAATGAAGCAATTATAAATAATACACCTACTATAATATATTTTAAATCAATTAATATTTTACCACCTATTAAATAAGTAGGAAAATCAATACCCATTTGATCAAATGGAAACAAGAGTAAAACTATAATAATAATAGACATTATTACCCTTGACATAGTAATTTTATTTGCTTTATTCATCACACTATCTCCTTATACTATATGTAATATCATTATCACTAAAATCATTTCCTTTATAATTACTAACTATAAAATATCCAACTACTATTAAAATAACAATTGCAGCAAGACCAATAATTATTTTAGGAACTTTAATTTTACTACTCTCCTTGGTATATGGAGAAATAGTATCATTATTCTCATTTTTATCCTTTTTAGCTTCCTTTATTAATTCAATTGGAATCTTTGAAGTCATATCAAATAAATATTCATTAAATTCATCTAATATTCTTTCACTATCTAATCCTAAATATTTAGCATAATCTCTAATAAAATATTTTAAATAAAATACATCTTTAAAATCTTCTGTTTTACCTTCCTCTATACTAGATATTTGACTAGGTCGCATCTTCAAATCTTCAGCAACTTCCTCAATAGAAAGACCATTTTCTTCTCTTTTGTCTTTTAATTTAAGACCTATATTTTTCATAATACTCCTTAATAATAATAATATCTTATAAGCCATGTTCTGTACCTATTACTAGGCGGTAAATATTTATCTATGACTATTGTCATTCCCTCTAGATTCAAATTCTCTAGTTTAGGATTCCCCTACCATAATTTGGGTTTCTCGCTTGTGGGGTTTACCTCGTTTCATTCTACTTATTTCTAAATAGACTCGTCTCTGTGGCACTTTTACACATCCTTTATCATAGTTACCCTTAGATAAAAGATAAGCCGTCAGTTACCTGCCTTAGGTTATTTTTTTCCTAAGCACAAACACTACTATCATCGCAGATAGTGCGAGCATGGACTTTCCTCTACATATCAAGTATGCAGCATTTACCAAGATATATTATTGTTGTTCTTTACCTAATATGATTTTCTCAAGTTGTGATATTCTTCTTAATAAATCAACATTAGTAATTTCTTTTTCACCTATTCTAGCAGCTTCTATACTAGATTTTAAATTTCTTACTTCATTTTTCAAAACAGTATTTTCTTGAGCCAATTCTCTTTTTTCTTTTTCTAGACTCTTAATAATATTATTATATTCATTATAATCTTTAATAATAACATCTAGAAATTTATCAACTTCTTGAAGTCTATATCCTCTAGCATCAATTTTGAACTCTTTCTCCAAAATATCTTGCATTGTCAAAGTAATTCTATCATTATACATATCTAATCACCTCTACAATAAAATTATCTCAAAAAATACATCTTTTGTCAATTAAAAAGAAATCTTTTCAAAAATCAAATATATTTTATCACAATTTAAATATAATGTCAAAAAAAGAGTAAAAATTTTATTAGTACTTTTTACCACTTTTCTTCTCCTCTTCTTTTCTCATTCTTTCTATGTAATATTCATATATATATTTAGATAATTCTATAATATCTTTTGTTAAATCATCTATTTCTCCTATTACATTACTTAAACCCTCTTTTTGAATTCTATTAATATTCTTCATAACAATATTTTTATTTTCTAATGAAATATTATCAATAATATCAACCATTCTCTTACTATTTTCATCTAATCCACTAATAACCACAGAACCAAGCCATTCTTTAGGTACAATAAGTCCAAGTTTATTTCTAACACCATTATCTCTAGTAAAACCATCTAATTCTTTATTAAGTAATAACTTAGATATAGCAAAAACACATTGATCATCATCATATTTTTCCTTAGTTAAAGAAATACATTCTTCTAGTGTCTTATCTCCAATATCAATAATAGTTAGTTTAAGTTCATAAGGACTAAACTCTCTTACAATAATATCTCTTATTAAATCTCTTCTAGTAAATATATCAGCATTTCCATTCTTACAATAATCCATTAATAATCTATGTACATAATCAATATCATAATAATTAGAAAGTCTATAAATTACATATAATAATTTTTCTTTATTTTCGTAGAAGACAGAATTACCACCAATATTCTCTCCTTTTTTAACTTGAATACCTTCTAAATTTGCTTTATTTAAAGTACCATCAAGATTGCCAATTATTACATCAGCAGTCTTTATAAAATCTCCTTCTTTTCCATAATCAATATCATAATAATTATTATGTAAATATTCTGAATCATTAATGCAAAGCAATACTTCTCTCTTAATAAAATTAACAAAATCTTCCATCGTACTCTTATCTAAAGAATTACTATTTTTCTTAGTATTAAAATAACTATTCATAAGTAAAGATAAAGTATTATTATAAGATAGAGTACCATCATATGTCATTCCAACTTTACCATCACTAAGTATATATGGATTATAACTAACTGAAGAATTATAGTCTAAAGAATTAACAAATTTACTTACCTTTTCTGCTTCTTCCATAGTACTTACTCTAACTACTAAAACATCATTACGCATCTCTTTAGCTATTTTACTCTGAGTAATAATATTTTCATCTATCATATAATTAAATACTAAACTAGTAACATTATATAAATTCTTTATATCACAAGCAATATATAATTTAATAGAAGTATTAATTTTATCATAAAAGGTTTTATCATCATATCCATTTCTATTCTCAATAGCAAAAAATGGTCCTTTGCTAAAACAAATAGCGGGCTCTCTTTTTCTAAAATAATTACTTAATCGGGCTTGAATTTTTATTAAATTATCATTACTAATTCTCATTTGCTTACCATCTTGAACATTAAATAACTTAAGTTCATTATAAATAGTATCAGGAGTTACTTCAAAATTAGGATTTTGCATATAAATTTTCTTTATATGTTCAAAAAACAATTCTCTCCTTTCAATCTTACTCATCTTTTTTAATTTCCTTTACTAAGTCATCTAATTCTACAGTATCATCTAAAAATAATCTCATACTATTATCATCAATTTCTTCTTTAGATAGTTTACTAATCGTCTTTACTTTTTTACCATCTATCATAATTTCTACTTCTTCCATAACTACTCCTCACTTATTCTTTTATAATAATTAAATCTATTCATCGCCCACTTTTTTTGTTCTTCAAGGATCATATTAGCATTATCACTATTAACATTCTTTAAATTAGCAAATCTATTCTCTGTCATTAAGTAATCTTCATATTTGTTAAAATCAGGATTTTTAGAATCAAGTATTAACTTACCAGTACTAGGATTATATCTAAAAGTAATAAAGTAACCACACTCTGTAGCCAAATAAGCATTAGATTGTGAGTGTTCCATACCACTCTTAATACCATGTTCAATACAAGGACTATAACATATTATAATTGATGGTCCATCATAACTACTAGCCTCTTTTAAAGCCTTAAGATATTGCTCGTTATTATAACCAATATTGCAACTAGCAACATATACATGTGGATAACACATAGCAATTCTAGCCAAATCTTTTTTATAATTATTCTTGCCACTTGAAGCAAATGATGCTGTAGCTCCATAATTAGAACTCTTTGAAGCTTGACCACCAGTATTAGAATAAACTTCTGTATCTAGTACCATAATATTAATATTATCATTCTTTGATAAAACATGGTCTATGCCATCATATCCAATATCATATGCAAAACCATCTCCTCCTACTATCCACATAGATTTAGGAACTATATAGTCTTTCATATCATTTAAATAAGGATGTTTCTTATAATCAATCTCTTTATATACTTCTTTACATATATCATAATTATTCATATTATTAAGCCATTTTTTAAATACCTTATTTCTAGGATACTCCTTCATGTATTTCTTAATCTTATCTCTCTTCATATTAATACCATTTAGAATACCATATCCATATTCAGCATTATCTTCAAATAAAGAACTAGCCCAAGGTATACTATATGGAAAACTAGGAGTACTACCACCATATATAGATGAGCAGCCAGTAGCATTAGCAATGACCAAGTTATCATTAAATACTCTAGTTAAATTAGTTAAATAAGGAGTCTCTCCACATCCTGCACATGCTCCAGAATATTCAAATTTAGGAGTTCTAAAACTAATATTTCTACTAGTTAAAATATTACTATCATACTTATCATTAATATTATTCTTAAGTAAATAATCAAATTCTTTATCATGTCTCTTATTAGATACCATTTCTAGTGCCTTCTTACCCATCTTACCAGGACAAGTAACCGTGCATAATCCACACCCTGTACATTCTTCATAATTAATACCAATAGCAAAATTAACATCTTTAGGCATAATTGAAGGAATAGACTCTATCTTTTTATCATTCTTATCAATTAAGAAAGGTCTAATAACACCATGAGGACAAGCAAAAGCACATTTATTACATTCAGAACAATTTTCAGGTATCCAGTTAGGAATCGACTCAGCAATATTTCTCTTTTCATTCTTAGTAGTACCACCTTCAAAGACACCATTAGATACATCTAAGAAACTACTAACAGGAAGTGTATCTCCCTTAAGTAAATTAATTGTTTCATTAAAGTTTAATTTCTTATTATCACTATATTCTAATTTTGCCCAAGAACTATCAATACTAATCTTTTTCAAATACTTAAGAGAATTATCAACTACTTTATTATTAATATCAATAATCTTTTTACCTTTACTACTAAATCTACTCTTAATATTATCTTTTATAATACTAATAACTTTATTAATATTATAAATATCCATAATCTTAAAAATACAAACTTCCATTGAAGTATTAATCTTATTCTTAAGACCCATTTCACCTGCTACTTTATAAGCATCTATTGTATAAACATTAACATTTTTAAGAGCAAGCAAATATTTAACTTTATTAGGTAAACTTCTAATTAAATCATCACTACTTAAATTAGTGTTCAAAAGAAGTGTACCACCCTCTCTAATATTATCAAGAATATCATACTTATACATATAAGAATCTTTAGATACTACAATAAAATTAGGATTATCAACATAATAACTACTCCTAATAGGGGTATCTCCTATTCTAATATGACTTCTAGTAACACCACCACTCTTCTTAGAATCATATTGAAAATAACCTTGAACATACTTCTTAGTATTATCCCCAATAATTCTAAGAATATCTTTCGATGTCGATACCATACCATCAGAACCATATCCATATATAAGCATTTCATAATTATTATTATCAAGTCTATAACTATTATCAATATCTAAACTTAAATTAGTAACATCATCATTAATACCAATAGTAAAATTACTCTTCATATCACCACTTAAATTATCATATACACTCTTAATCATAGCGGGTGTTGTATTCTTAGAAGATAATCCATATCTACCACCAATAATTTTAATATCTCTATCTTTTAAAGCATTAACAACATCTAAATATAAAGGTTCTCCACTACTACCAGCTTCTTTAGTTCTATCTAGTACTGCAATTTTCTTAACACTAGAAGGAATAATTGAAGATAAATAACTATTACTAAATGGTCTATATAAATGAACAGTAACTAAGCCTACTTTCTTACCCTTCTTATTAAGGTCATCTACTACTTCCTTGATACATTCACATACTGAACCCATAGCAATAATAACTGTATCACTAGACTTATCTCCATAATAATTAAATGGTTTATAATCAGTCTTACATATCTTATTAATCTTATCCATATAATAAATAACATTATCTATAGCTTTAATATAATAACCATTTCTTGATTCCGTATGTTGAAAATAAACATCCTCATTCTCAGCAGTTCCTCTAGTAGTAGCTCCACTTATCATACCATTATCTCTAAACTTTCTAAGAGCCTTCTTATCAATTAAAGTTTCTAATTTACTAAGATCAATTTCTTTTACTTTATCAATTTCATGACTAGTTCTAAAGCCATCAAAAAAGTTAATAAAAGGAAGTGAAGACTTAATACTAGCTAAATGACTAACCATAGCCATATGATAAGCTTCTTCCACTGAAGAAGATGAAAGCATACAAGCACCAGTTTGTCTAACTGCATATATATCTTGATGATCACCAAAAATACTAAGACTATGCGTAGATAAACTTCTAGCAGCCACATGAATAACTCCCGGAAGCATTTCTCCAGCCATTTTATATATACTAGGAATCATTAAAAGTAATCCTTGACTAGCAGTATAAGTAGTAGCAAGTACTCCTGCTTGTAGTGCACCATGAACAGTTGCAATAGCTCCTTTCTCAGATTCCATTTCAATTACCTTAACTTTATTACCCCAGAAATTAATTTCTCCCTTACTTGCTAAAACATCAACTTTCTCCGCCATAGGAGACGCTGGCGTAATCGGATAAATACCCGCTATTTCAGTAAATTTATAACTAACTCTACTAACGGCTTCATTAGCATCCATTGTTTTATAACCCATAATATTCCTTCTTTCTCTTCTATCATATTTACTAGTTATAATTTTATCACAATTTAGCTCAAATAACAACCACCTAGCAAAGAAAAACTCTCTAGAAAGAGAGTAATATTTTTTCGTATGCCTCTATAGCCTATAGTCTATAGAGGTTAAGTTAAGCCTAACTAGTCTTAACTTAAGTATCAACCATACATATTATATATAAGCATTAACTATTTACAAGTTAAACCACGATTAGTAAGAGTAGTCTTAAAAGTATTTAAGTCTCTATTAATACCAAGATTATTAATATCATTATCTGATAAAGTATTTAAATCATAAGTATAAATAACTTTATAATTAGTATCATCATTAACATTAACATCACTAGTAAAACCTTTAATATTAGTATAAGTACCAAACTTACTATCGTGTCTTGTCTTAATACCAGAAATATCAATGATACCATCAGTAATACCATCAACAACATCATCTAAAGCACTACCAACAGTACCACCTAGTATACCATCATTATCTTTATTATCATCTTTATCATTAGTAGTTCCATCAGTACCAGTACCTACTCCATCAACATGATTACTTTTATAATCATAAGTAGCCTTTATTTTTTTAATATTATTATTTCTATATTCAATAACATATTCAGTCTTAGAAGTAACATCACCTACTGTATTATCATAAGTACAAGTAAGTTTATCATTAGTTCCACATCCCGATAAAACTGCTACTACTGCAATAAGTAATAAAACTTTCTTCATAAATACACACTCCTTTCTAGTAATAGTATTAACCAAAAAGAAATATATATAAGAAAAAAGTATAACCATTTAAGTTATACTTCAAAGTATCTAAGAAAAGTCTTAAGATTAGCCATATCTTTACGATACTTATACATATCGCCATAATCTTCACAATATACAAGGCAACTCTTTAAAGCTTCAACATACTTAGAATAATTAATATCTGTAACTCCACTAATTATTGTTTCTTTTAACTTTTTAAAATACTTTTCCCACTCACTAAACATAATCTTTTTAGTATTAAAATTAATACACATATTATCAAAGTACTTAGTAAGTTCAACTTCCTTTTTATTCATTTTATGCCTCTAATTAATATTCACAATTACCAGGAGTTCTAGGATAAGGAATAACATCTCTAATATTATCAACACCAGTTAGATAAATAAGAAGTCTCTCAAATCCCATACCAAATCCACTGTGGTAGCAGCCACCAAATTTACGAAGATTTAAGTACCATTCCATACCTTCTTTTTCCATGCCAAGTTCTTCCATTCTCTTAAGTAGAACATCAAGTTTTTCTTCTCTTTGACTTCCACCTATAAGTTCACCAGCACCAGGTACTTCAAGGTCAACAGCGGCTACTGTTTCATTATCATCATTAAGTTTCATATAGAAGGCTTTGATATCTTTAGGCCAATTTTTAATAAATACTGGTCCATCAAAATATTCAGTAATATATTTTTCATGTTCTTTAGCAATATCTTCACCATATTCAGGTTCAAATTCCCATTTAACATCAGCTTCTTTAAGAATTTTAATAACATCTTTATGATCAATTCTAACAAAATGACTATTAATTAATTTAGTAAGTTTTTCAATTAAACCTTTTTCTACAAATTTATCAAAAAATTCCATTTCATTAGGACAATTATCTAAAACATACTTAACAACATACTTAAGCATATCTTCCATAATATCCATATCCATATTTAAGTCGCAGAAGGCAATCTCCGGTTCAATCATCCAAAATTCCGAAGCATGAGTTTTAGTATTAGAATTTTCTGCTCTAAAAGTAGGACCAAAAGTATAAATCTTTTTATAAGCCATAGCAAAAGTTTCACCTTCTAATTGACCAGATACTGTAAGAGAAGCCATCTTGCCAAAGAAGTCTTTATCATAATCAACTTTACCAGTTTCTGCTACTTTGTTTAAATCCAAAGTAGTAACTTGGAACATCTCTCCTGCTCCTTCACAGTCAGAAGAAGTAATTAAAGGTGCATGAAAATATACATAACCATTATCTTGGAAATACTTATGAATAGCATAAGCTGCCACACTTCTAACTCTAAATACAGCATTAAACAAATTAGTTCTAGGTCTTAAATAAGCAATATCCCTTAAAAATTCTCTTGTTGGTCTACCCTTTGCTTGAAGAGGATAATCATCAGGACAATCACCTTCTAATACAAATGATGAAAGTACAAGTTCAAAATCTTGACCTTCTTTAGGAGATTCAACTAACTTACCAGTAACAGTAATAGCACTACCTAATTTAAGTTTGGTAATATCATCAAATTTTTTTAATTTATCATCATATACAACTTGTAAATTTTTAAAACAAGTACCATCAGATAAGTCTATAAAGCCAAAATGAGCTTGCTTTCTATGACTTTTAATCCAACCGCTAACAGTAATTTCTTTACCAATATAACTCTCTTTATATAAATCTTTAACATCTAACATAATATATCTTCCTTCTTTCATTAATTAAACTTTTTATTAATAATACTAGCAGACCTTCTAACATCTTTCATAATCTTATTATAAAGTCCAGGATAATGTCTAAGTTCTGTAATAAAACTAACATCGTCGTAGGAGACTGATCCAACATAAGATCTGTTTGCATCGTCCCATACCGGAACTTCCCTCCCAAGTAAGTAATCAGTAGTAGTTTCAAGTACTTCTGCTAATTTAATAAGTTTTTCTAAATTAGGAATTCTAGTCCCATTCTCATAACCACATACTGATACTTTAGTAACACCAATAGCTAATCCTAAATCTTGTTGCGATAAACCTCTTTTTATTCTCAGTTCTCTTACTCTTTTACCAACCATTTTGTTTACCTTCCTTATAATTAGTTATCTCCTTGTTAATAATATTTTATAACAATTTATAACAAAAGTCTACAAAATTAATTATAAAATTACTTATTTTTCTTAATATACCAAATAAATTACCAATATATATTATAATTTATTCATGGATATAATCTTTCATAATACAAAATAAATAAAAATAAAACTTATTCCAAAACACTTGGAGTAAGTCTTATTTTACTATCATCACCTAAATAATTTAAAGTAAATTTACCATTCTTATCTTCACTATTAATATTATATACAAAAATATATTCATTATATTTATTCGTAGCAAGTTCTTCTCTTTTATATCCTGTACCAATATCATCAAAGTAATAATAATATTTAAGACTAGGAATATAATCATTATTTTTACTTTTTAAAACAAAATTATCTAATTTAAAATTATATTTACTAATCTTACCTTTAGTACTAAACTTAACAATAACATAAGCATTATCTCTACTTATTCTATTTCTATCAGATACATAAGAATCAATAACTTTAAAATTAAAATACCTTGTAGATAACATTTGTTTTTCACTTAACGTGCCATGAATAACAAATTTATTAAATGGAAATATAAGTATAAGAATAACTGCTACTACACCTAATATAATATTTATAAAAAACTTATTCTCTGCATAATAATATTTAAGTTCTCTAATACCTCTTCTACCAGTAGTAAGTATTTTATCCGAAGATAAATTAGTACTAATTTCAATCTCTTCACTATCTTCTTTACTAAGATTAAGATCTTGTAAATCTTTATTAAAATTAAATTTCTTAATATCAAAGCCTAATCCTCTAATTAAAGTAGGAATACACATAATAAATAACATCCAATAATTAAATCTACTAATATCTCTAAGCAATCTTATCTCTCTAGCGGCCATACTAGTACTTTCCAAAGCTTTAATATTACCATATAAATATAAGAATAATATTATTGATATAACACTAACTATTGAAGTAATAACATAAAATAATTTAGGTTTCTTTTTATATCTCATTAAAAAGAATATAATTATTGATATACCAATTATTAAAATTGAAGATATAAATATCCATACATTAATATAATCACTAGATATAATCTCCATACTACCTTTATAATTAATATAATCTTTAAAAAAAGTTAATATACTATTAGCTTTAAAAGTAATATAAGCAAATAATATAAAAAGAATAATATGTATTAATCTAAAATATTTAATTAAAAAAGCATAAGGTCTTCTAAATACCATAATAACAACTCTCCTATCATAATTAAATTATACACTAAATAACTAAATATATCAATACTTTCCTTTCACTAAAAGCCAAGGTCTTTTAGTGTCATTTCCAGCCTCTTAGTCTAGAAATGAAACATCATTATGCCTATCATATATAGGTCAAAAAAACTATAAGTAATTCCTTATAGTTAAAAAGTTAATCCTTATATACAATTAATTGTCCTTCTCTTAAATAAATATTTTTATTTTGTCTTAAAAGATTATTAATATTACTACCAAGTAGTTTATTAACTGAAGATAGTGTATCATTATCTTTAGTAAAATAATATTTAACATCTTTTTTAGGAACTAATATTGTTGTATCAGGATAAATATAATCATTAGTACTAATACCATTAAGCATAGCAAGTAAATTATAATCAGTATTATATTTTCTTGCTATCTCATATAAAGAATCTCCTTTTTTAATTGTATAAATATCAAAATATTGATTAGTTACTGGCACTACTATCATACTACCAACCCCAAATCCACTATTAGGATTTAATTGTCTAATAACACTACTATTAGTTCCAAACTTATTAGCAATAGCATCTATTGTATCTCCAGCCATAATTTGATAAACATCATACATAATTATTCCTCCCATATTATCGTATGATAAATATCATTATTTGTGAACAAGTTCTCCTCTAGGACATCTATTTCCCCAAGAATCAATAATTTTATTATCTCTCATAACTTTAATAATCTCACAGTTGTTAGAGCAACCCTTACATTCTGTTCCTTTAGTTTCAAAAATAATATCTTCTATATCAAAAGAAAAATCAATTTCTTCTTCTGTTCTTGATAAAATAGCTACTCCTAAAGCACCAGTCAAATGAGAATTATTATCAACATATACTTTATATCCAGTAATTTTTTCAAAAGCCTTAACTACCCCAATATTTTTCGATACTCCGCCTTGAAATACAATTGGTGGTTTAATCTTTTTACCTTTACCAACATTATTTAAATAATTATTAACAACTGCTTCACAAAGACCTGCTATTATATCTTCTTTCTTATGCCCTATTTGTGATTTATGTACTAAGTCAGATTCTGCAAACACTGTACATCTAGCAGCTATTTTAGTAGGATTATCACTAGTAAGTGCTATCTTACCAAAATCTTCAATAGGAATACCGAGTCTTTTAGCCTGACTAGATAAAAAAGACCCCGTACCTGCGGCACATAAAGTATTCATTGCATAATCAGTAACAATACCATTATCAATAATAATAATTTTTGAATCTTGTCCACCTATCTCAAATATCGTTTTAACATTAGGATATATACTCATAGCTCCTATAGCATGCGCAGTAATTTCATTCTTAATAGTATTAGCTCCTAGTATTGTTCCAATTAATTTTCTAGCAGAACCAGTTGTACCTACTCCTACAACCTTATATTTATTTAAGTCTATATTATTCTTAAGTTCCCTAATAACTCTCTTACTAGCTAAGATAGGATTACCTTCAGTATATAAATATGAACTTGCTATAATATTATTATTCTCATCAATAACAACCCCTTTAGTAGATATACTACCAATATCAATTCCCAAATATGCCTTTTTCATTTTCCACCTCAAAATAATTATATGAGATAAAAATTAAAAAAGATGTCGAATTTAGACATCAATTTTATCTTTTAAACAAGTATACTTAACTCCACAAGCATCAAGCATCTTTTTAGAAGCAATAACTTCTTTAGTATCTTTATATTTATCCTCTAAATAATATAATTCTTTAATACCAACTTGAATAATTTCCTTTGCACACTCATTACAAGGAAATAAATCAACATATATTTTTGCTCCTTCTAAATCTTTATTACTACCTCTATAATTTAGTATAGTATTTCTTTCAGCATGAACAACATAAAGATATTTAGTCTCAAGTGCATCTCCTTCTCTATCCCAAGGAAAATAATGATCATCATATCCATTTGGAGTTCCATTATATCCTACTGATAAAATTCTATTATTTTTACTTACAATACAAGCACCAACTTGTGTATTAGGATCCTTACTTCTTCTTGCAGCAAGTTTAGCAACTCCCATAAAAAATTCATCCCAAGATAAATAATCTTTTCTCTGTTTATTAATCTTTTTCATTACAATACCTCCATCTACATAATTAATTATATCATAAAATTACATAATAGATATAGATAAATTTAAAATTTATTGTTATAATATAAGAGGTGGTAACATGAAAAATAAAATTAAAAATATTTTTAAAAGCATTGGTATAATATTATTACTATTATGCTTTAATTCAGTTATGTTTAGTATATTTAATATTAACTTAAAATCATTATCAGAAAAAGAATATCTAATATATACTGTTTTATTTGAATTAGTATTATTAATAATATTTATCATAATATATCGTAAAACTTTATCAAAAAATGGAAAAGAATACTTTAAAAACTTTTCCGAAAACTTTAAACAATCATTTAAATATTGGCTAGTAGGCTTTATTGTTATGGCTACTAGTAATATTATAATAACCTTTGTATTAAAGCAAACAATCGCCGGTAATGAAGAACTAGTAAGAAGCTATATTGATACATCTCCTCTATTAATGATATTTAGTACTGTAATATATGCCCCTATATGTGAAGAATTAACTTTTAGAAAAAGTATTAAAGATGCTATAAATAATAAATGTATTTATATTTTAACAAGTGGCTTATTATTTGGTTTCTTACATATAGTAAGTTATATAAATACCCCTTTAGATTTAGTATATCTAATACCTTATGCTTCATTAGGAATAGTATTTGCTACTCTTTATTATAAAACAAATAATATCTTTTCTACTATTACCATTCATGCTATGCATAATGCTCTATCAGTTCTAGTATATCTTTCACTAGGAGGCCTATCATGAAAAAATTTATAAGATTTCTATTAATATTATTCTTACTTATAGCACTAGTAGTAATTTATGCTAGATATGGTGGTACCGAAGGATTAAAAACTAAAGAATACACTATTGAAACTAAAGATATTGCTACTACATTTGATGGAATAAAAATAGTTCATTTTAGTGACTTACATTATTTAAGAGTAACTGATAAAAATAAATTAAAACAAATAGTAGAAGAAATAAATCTAATCAATCCAGATATTGTATTTTTTACTGGAGATTTAATAGATAAAGACTTTACTACTACTGATAAAGATAAAGACGATTTAATTGAAGAATTAAATAATATAAAATCAAAATATGGAAAATATGCTATCATTGGTAACCATGATCATGTTAAAGATATAGATTTATTAAAAGATATCTATACCAATAGTGGCTTTACTCTTTTACAAAATAGTTATGATATTATCTATGGTAAAGATAATGACAAACTCTTTATTGGAGGTGTAGACACTTATAGTTATAATGAATCAGATATTGATAAAGTAATGAATTACTTTACCGATAACGAAGACATAAGTTATAAAATAATCCTTACTCATGAACCAGATTACACTGATATAATCTTAAGTAAATATAAAGTAAACCTAGTATTAGCGGGTCATTCCCACAATGGCCAAATAAATATACCATATGTAAAAAAATTATTCTTACCATATGGTAGTAAAAAATATTATGAAAACTATTATAAAGTAAACGATACTGACTTATATGTATCAAGCGGTATTGGAGAATCAAGAATAAACTTTAGATTATTCAATAAACCATCAATTAACTTTTATAGAATAAATAAATTAGGAGCATAACCCCTAATTTATTTTTTCTTTATGTTCATTATATTCTTTACTCCCATAAGAAATAATACCTTCATAAGCAAGTCTATAATAAGCAAAATATAAAGGTATATTATTTTCTCTGCATATATGTTCTAGATCATTAATATTAACTTTAATCTTATTCCAAGTATTACTATCAATCATTTCATTTAAAGCATAATTATCTATATCCTTTTCATTATCATCATCATTAATAATAATCTTATTTTTAAGTCTATTATAATCTTTTTTTACATGACCAAGTTCATGATATAAAGTAAAGTAAAAGCTAGCCTTTTCTTCAAAATATCTAGTAATATATATACAAGGATTATTTCCTTTTACCATAGAACATCCTCTAATCTTAGTACTAGGTAAAGCATCCTCGATAACTAAATAAATACCATATTTATTAAATAACTGAATAAGTTCTTTTTCATTAAATTTATTATTTCTAATTATTTTAAGTTCATTAAGTAATAAATTTAAATTACTACTTTTATAATCACTAATCTCCCTACCCATTATTATTCTATCACATCTTTTAATCCATAAATATATCTTATTAAGATCAGCATCATCTTTCTTTTTATATAATATTTTCTTATTATAATATTTATTAATATTATCAAAATTAGATATACCAAGATAATCAAGTAAGTCCATTGCATTCTGTGTATAAGAAGAACTATCTTTTAAAGTAATCCATTTTCTTTTACTCATTTCATTTATACAAAAAGTATTTAAATATTTATTAATTTCTTTTTCATTATCAAAATTACTATTCAAATAATCATATATTCTCTTTTTAGATTCAACATAAAATATCAAATTAACATCAATATCTGTAATTAAACTGATACCAAGCATTAATTCTTCTGATATATTAGTTTTACCACATAATATTTCATTCATATGCTTAGTGGAAATACCAAGTCTTTCTGCAAAATCAGTTTGTGATATTTTATAAAATTCTAAATAATCTCTTAACATACTTCCAAATCCTTGCATTATTCATCACCTTCTACACATATTATAACCCACAAAGTAATAATATACAAGCAAATTTACAAAAAAAGAATAACAAACAAAGTTATTCTCAAATTATTTAAACAAAGACTTATAAACATCTTCATAATCTTCAACTAATATAATATTAAGATTATCTCTTACCTCACTAGGAAGTAAAGAAAATTCCTTGGAAGACTCGAGAGGTAAATAAACAGTATCAATACCATTCGTAGTAGCGGCAATCAATTTTTCCTTAAGACCTCCTACTGGAAGTATCTTTCCTCTTAGCGTAATCTCTCCTGTCATAGAAACATTATTAGGAATAATCTTATTCTTAAGTAAACTAAGTATAGCAGTAACAATAGTAACCCCCGCAGAAGGACCATCTTTAGGAATACTTCCCTCCTCAATATGAAAGTGAAAATCTACTTCTTCAAATATTTTATAATCTATTTTAAACATCGTATTATTAGCCTTAATATAACTAAGAGCAATATAAATACTTTCTTTAATAACATCTCCTAAAGCACCAGTCAAAGTAACATTACCCTTACCAGGATATAAAGTACAAGTAACTTTAAGAATATTACCACCATACATTGTATAAGCAAGACCATTAACAATACCAGTCTTAGTATTAGTATCATTAATAGTAATATTATATTTAGTAGCCCCTAAATAAGCTTCAACATCACCATTATCAATAACAATCTTACTGCTCTTATCATTATTAATAATAGCCTTTCTAATAATAGAATCAATCTGTCTATATAAATCTCTAGCTCCCGCCTCTTTAGTATAATAAGTAATAATTTTCTGAATAGCAGAGTCAGTAAACTTAATATTTTTAACCTTATATTCATTAAGCAAATCAGGAATTAAATGATATTTAGCAATATTAAGTTTTTCATATATTGTATAACTAGATAACTCAATAATCTCTAGTCTATCAAGTAAAGGGGCAGGTATACCACCAATATTATTTGCCGTAAGTATAAACATAACATTAGATAAATCAAATTCTTCTTCAATATAGTTATCACAAAACTTATCATTCTGTTCCTTATCAAGAATCTCAAGAAGTGCACTAGCAGGATCACCCTTATAATCCTTAGTAAGCTTATCAACCTCATCAATTAAAAATACTGGATTAGAAGTATTAGCCTTCTTCATTTGTTGAATAATCTTACCAGGAGAAGCTCCCACATAAGTTCTTCTATGACCTAATATTTCTGCTTCGTCATTAATACCGCCAAGAGATACCTTAACAAAATCCTTATTTAAAGCCTTAGCAATACTACTAGCCAGTGAAGTCTTACCAACACCAGGAGGACCCACTAAACATATAATAGGACTATTTGAAGTATTAGTCTTTTTCTTTACTGCTATATATTCAATAATTCTCTTCTTAACACTCTCTAAACCAAAATGCGAATTATTAAGAACCTCAGTAATCTTTTTAACATCAGTATTATCTTTAGATAACTTATTCCAAGGTAAGCAAAGAAGCCAATCAATATAAGTTCTAATAGTGGTAACCTCAGGAGAAGCGCTACTAGTAAGAGAATATCTATCAATCTCTTCATTAAGTCTCTTAATAATGCTTTCAGGTAAATCAAGACTATTCATCTTATTTCTAATCTTATCAATGTCAGCATCTTTTAAATCAACTTCCCCTAGTTCTTCTTTAATAAGTTTAATCTTCTCTCTAAGCATATATTCTTTTTGTTCTTCTTCAAGTTTAACCTTTAAATTATCTTCAATTTCATTCTCTAATCTAACTGTCTCAATCTCTTTAGACAAATCTAAAGTAATTTCTCTAATTCTATTCATAGGATTAGTAATACTAACATACTTTAATACTTCATTATATTCAAGAGGTAACTCAGACACAATAATATCAGATAACTTACTAATATTCTTAACCTCAGTAATTCTACCAATAACAGTATTAGACATATAAGGAGATATATCAATATACTCGTCTAATTTACGATACAAAACTCTTCTTAAAGCAGAAGCTTCTACTTCATTATAATCATATTCCTTAGTAGAAATAACAAATGCTGACAAAAAATCATTATTATTATTAATACTAACAATTTCTACTCTATCAATACCAGTCATAACTACTCTAGTAATACCATTAGGTAAATCAATCTTTGATTTAATCTTACCTAATATTCCAATATCCGGTAAAGTATTATAGTCAGGTTCTTCTTCTAACGGATCATTTAAATTAATCAAAAGAACATAACCATCATAATTACTTTCTGCTATATTAAGTATTTTTTTATCAATATCATTGCTAAATTCAAGTCTAATATCATTAAATGGAAGTAGTACCACGTCTCTAAGATATAATATAGGTAGATTAGTCTGAGTCATTTTATCTCCTCCTGATAGAAAAAATATCCCTCATAAATAATATTTTTATAAGAGATACATCACTTCCTTTTCTTGATTATATATAATAACAACAAAATAAAAATATATCAACCCCTTTTTACAATTTTTTTAATTTTTTAATTGAAAAGAGGCCAAATTTCTTGGCCTCAAACAACTATTCTTCTTCTAAAGAAGAATCTTCTATAGTATCCTTTTTACGATTAGGATTAGAAGTAAGAAAAGTAACTTTCTCTGCTACTATCTCAGTCTTTTTTCTCTTAACTCCATCAGGAGATTCAATAATTCTTGTTTGAACTCTACCTTTAACACCAATCATGTCGCCAGTGTTACAATACTCACTAGTAGATTCTGCAACTGCAGACCATAAAGTACAATCTAAAAAGTCAGTATCATATTCACCATTAACATTCTTATAGTTTCTTGGTACTGCAAGAGTTAAAGTAGCATATTTCTTACCATTTTCCGTAACCTTTGTTTCAGGTGCTCTAGCAATTCTTCCTACTAAAACTATTTGATTAACCATAATTCCCTCCTTTCGCCATCACTATACCAAAAAAGAGAGATTATTTGCAAATTTCTAAAACATAATTTTCCCCTATAAAAAATAGGGAAAATCATCGTTTCTCGGCCAGAAAAGAATTTTTTCCCTAAAAAAATATATCTCAAAAACATCTTTTAAAAATTTACTAACTTTACATAAATTTTACATTTTTTCTTTGATTTCTTTAATAATTGAATCAGAAATAGCCTTTGCTAAAGCATCTTGCTCTTCTTTTAAAGTATTAACATCAGTACTATTAGATATATAACCAAGTTCTAATAAGTAAGATTCATTACCAATATTACTATCATAGTAGGGATTAACTCCTACCTTATCAGGATTACTACTATCAACATAAGCACCAGTCATAAAGCCTCCCGTTTCTCTAATCATATATAAATAATTAGATTTAGTAGTAACATTATAATGTTTATAATTTTTTTCATCATATCCATCAATTGCAGACTTAACTTCACTCTCAGTAAAGTTATGAGTATAAATCCCATCAAACTTCTTATATAATCTATTTGAAGAGTATCCTAAGCTAGTATTACTAGTAATATTATTTACTATATCTTTAGCTAAATCATAATTAATATCACTAGGAGTATATAATTCAATTCCCTTTACTTTAGAAGAACCACTCTTATTAATATGAATAGAGAAAGTATATTTACTTTTAACCTCATTAGGAATAACCGCCCTACCACCTTTATTATACTCATCCATAACATGATTTTTATCAATATCACCTTCATCATGAGTTAATTTAACAGTAATACCAGCCTTCTCTAAATTACTTTTAACTTTCTTACTAATATCCATAGTAAAATCAGTTTCTTTATAATTGCCAGAAGCACCTCCACCATCCATACCACCATGACCTGGATCAATAGTAACATCATAATTCTTATTCTTACTATTATTCTTTTTAACAACAAATTCTAAAGTATTATATTCATTATTAGAATCAATAGTAATTATATTATTATATTTGGATAAAGTATAATAAACAGTTTTCTTATACTTAGTATCATTCTTAATACCATAATATTTAATAATAGGCTTTTCACTATCCTCACTATTAGGATAAGTAGCCTTAAGTACTAAATAATAAGTACCAATATCTAAATTATCTAAATATAAACCATCATTAATAAGATTAGAAATATAATAATTAATCTTACCACCATCAGTATCAGAAGTAATTTCTATATCTTTATCCTCACCATTATATAAAGTAAGACATAAACTATCATAATTCTTATCTTTAATATCAATATTACCTTCTATATTAAAATGATTACCATAAACATAATATTTAGAAGCATTACTAACCTCTTCTTCTAAATTAAGTTTGGGTACTTTACTTTTAATATAATTAACATATACAAAATAACCACCGCACCCCAAAATAACAATTACAAATAAAAATCCTAGTATCTTTTTCATCTATTTATCTCCTATATTAATAGCAAGTAGTCTGTTAAGTTCTACTGCATACTCTGTTGGTAATTCCTCTCTAAATGCTGATATAAATCCCATAATAATAAGTTCTTTAGCCTTATCCTCATCAAGTCCCCTACTCATCAAATAAAATAACTTATCTTCACTAATCTTTGATACTGTTGCCTCATGTTCCATAAAGGAACTATTATTATTAACAATATTAGTAGGAATAGTATCACTCTTAGATTTATCATCAAGAATCAAAGTATCACATTTAACTGAAGCCTTTGAGCCAATTGCATTCTTCGTAATTTTAACAGTACCTCTATAAGTGGCATTACCACCCCCTGATGCAATAGATTTAGATATAATATTACTCTTTGTATATTTACCCAAATGAATCATTTTAGCACCAGAATCTTGTATCTGACCACTACCAGCAGCAGCAACACTAATACAAGTACCTCTCGCATAATCACCTTTTAAAATACAAGCAGGATATTTCATATTAGTCTTAGAGCCAACATTACCATCAATCCATTCCATTAAACCATTCTCTTCAACGATAGCTCTTTTAGTAACTAAGTTATATACATCCGTAGACCAATTTTGTACAGTACTATATCTACACTTACTATTCTTACCAACAAATATTTCAACTACTGCTGCATGAAGAGAATCTTCTGTATAAGTAGGAGCAGTACATCCCTCCATATAATGAACACTACTATTATCATCAACAATAATAAGCGTTCTCTCAAACTGTCCCATATTCTTACTATTAATTCTAAAATAACTCTGAAGAGGTCTATCAAGTTCCGTATTAGGAGGAATATAAATAAAAGTTCCTCCACTCCATACAGCACCATTTAAAGCTGTAAATTTATTCTCATTATATTTAACTAAAGTATTAAAATATTTTTTAAATAATTCAGGATACTCTCTTAAAGCACTATCAGTATCCATAAAGATAACATTCTTTTTCTTTAACTCCTCATTCATATTATGATAAATAACTTCACTATCATATTGAGCCCCCATACCATCTAAGTATTTTGCTTCAGCAGAGATAACACCCAAATCATCAAAAATATTTCTAACATCACAAGAAATATTATTCCAATTATCTGTTAAATTATTCTCTCTCTCTTTATAATAAGTAATGTTATCATAATCAATATCAAGTTTAGGTCCAAAATTAGGATTATTACTCTTTAAAAAAGCATCAAGAGATCTAAGTCTAAAATCAAGCATCCATTTAGGTTCTCCCTTAATACTAGATATTTTTTCTACTACTTCTTTAGTTAATTTCATTTATATCACCTTGCACCCTTATTATATAAAATAAAATCCAATAAGTAAAGAAAAAAACTATCTATTTACAATAAATAGACAGTTTAATTACTTATATTAGACCTACTACTAAAACCATTCATATAATAATCAGGAATTTTACCCTGCACAACTTTCATAGCGATAGGAATACTAGCATCAATATTAATTTCTTCACTAATAATAGGTAAAATAATCCTCGTATCAACTTTAACATCAATCATTAATTTAATTAAAGCATTATTAATACCATATTCTGTAACATCCGTAGAAAATCCAGTAACAACATCTCCCACTAAAGATAACTTAACTGGAATCTTAGGGCCAAGATTATATAAAAGACTAGAACCAGTAACCATACCAAAAGGAATATAAGTAATAATACCCTTATCAAGCAAATCCATATCATAAGCATCTAAACTATTAAGAGGAAGTTCTAACATATCAATCTTTCCTTCTTCAATAGCCCTAAGATTAAGTTCAATTAAACTAGTCATAGTACTAAGTATTTTAGAAGAATTCTTACTATTAAAATCAATTAAAACAATTTCTCCTTTATCATTATAAACAATATCAAAAATATCATCAGCCCATGAATCACTCATCTGTTTAGTAATAGCCTTATTAATAACTAAAACAGTAAGTTTCCTAGTTTCAGCCTCAGCATAAGCCATAAGTACATCTCTGGATTTATTAGAATAATAATTAATAAATATAATAATAAATAATACCAGAAATATAAAAATAACAATAATAGTATTAATAACTTTACTTTTTTTCCTTTTCTTATTCTTTAGTAACATTCTCATACTAAATTATATGAAATAACCCTATTTAAAAGAAATAAAACCTCCAGTAATACTCAAAGTATCATATCCAAAAGCATTAAGTCTCTTACTAATCTCTAAACTTTGTTTGCCCTCTTCACAATAAAGATAATATCTCTTCTTCTTATTTAAATAATGAGAATAATTATTAAGTAAATTATAATAAGGTATATTAATAGCATTCTTAACATGAGAAATACTATATGAATAATTATCTCTAATATCAATAATAATAGGACTACTAATTTTCTTTAATTCATAAATAGAAATCGTATTCATACCACACCTCACTATAATATATACTAGATATAAATAAGTGAAAAGTAAAATAGTACAAATTTTCCATACCTTTCACTAAAAGCCAAAGTCTTTTAGTGTTACTTCTAGCCTGTAGTCTAGAAGTAAAAATTATAAAATATGTATTGGTGTGAAATCCTTTCTAACTAAAATATTTTCCAAAGAAAAAAACTTAAGAATAATCTTAAGTAATTATAAACTAAGTAATTTCTTAGCAGTTCTAACCATCTGAGCAGAATAACCCATTTCATTATCATACCAAGAAATAACTTTAACCATTTGTTTACCATCATGTTCTACTACTTTAGTTAAAGATAAGTCTGCTAATGCGCCACAAGTAGTACCAATAACATCAGAAGAAACAATTGGATCAGTAGTAGTAACTAAAGTCTCACTAGCATTATTTATAAATGCACTATTAATTTCTTCTACTGTAACTTTCTCAGTAAGTTCTAAAGATAAATCAACTAAACTACCATCAGATACTGGTACCCTAATAGCACCACCACTAAGTTTACCATCTAAACTTGGAATTACTTTACCAATTGCAATAGCAGCCCCAGTAGAAGTAGGCACAATATTCATTGCACATGCTCTACCTCTTCTTTCTTTAATCCCTTTTTTATGAGAAACATCTAAAGTAACTTGATCATTAGTATAAGCATGAATTGTAGTCATAAATCCTCTTTCAATACCAAAATTATCATCAAGTACTTTAACAATTGGTGCTAAACAATTAGTAGTACAAGAAGCCGCTGATACAATAATATCATCACTAGTTAATATATCATCATTAACATTATAAACAATAGTCTTCATATCACCCTTACCAGGAGCACTAATAAGTACTTTCTTAGCACCTGCCAAAATATGTTTATTAGCATCTTCCTTCTTAGTAAACTTACCAGTACATTCAAATACTAAATCAATACCAAGTTCTCCCCACGGAAGATTACTAGGATCCATCTCACTATATACTCTAGTTTTCTTACCATCAACAATAATATCTTCTTCATCAAAAGTAATATCTTTATCATAAGTTCTATGATTAGTATCATATCTAAGTAAATAAGCCATCTCTTCACTACTAGATAAATCATTAATAGCTACTACATCAAAGAAATCATCCTCTTTCATTAATCTATATACTAATCTACCAATTCTACCAAAACCATTTATTGCTATTTTCATTTCTATCATCTCCTAAGTATATTATATATTATTTTATCCAAAATATAAAATATTTTCTTTCCTACTTTACACTTTTTTGATATTTTAGTAATTGACATCAACAACAATATATATTATCATATACAATTAGACAATGATAAAGGAGGTAATAAATGGTTACAGAAAAAGAAGTAGAAAATGTTAATTACATAGATATAACAAAAAATTTTGCAAAAAACAATAAATCTAACAGTCACAAAATACTAGATAAAAATTATTTTAAAGATAGTAAAGGATTTAAATATAAAGTAGATGGTAAAAATGTAGTTTTAGATTATTCAAAAAAAGAAAAAGATATTGCTATATGGTTAGAAAAAACAGTTGGAGGAAAAATATATATGCTTCCAAGAATAAATAAACCAGATGGCATTATGACAGCAGATTATTTATTTAGAAATGAATACTGGGACCTAAAATCAATAACAGGATGTGGTAAAAGAATTATAGAAGATACTATCAAAAGAAAAAAGAGACAATCCAAAAACTTTATTTTTGATATTACAAATAGTAACATACAAGAAAATGATTTATTAAGACAATTAGAAAAAGTATATAATTCGGAAACGACAAAATGGGTCAATAAAATAATTGTCAAGAAAAATGAAAATGTAATTATTATCCTAAAAAGAAAAGACTAGCCGCAACCCTACGGGTCACGACCAGTCATAAAATTTTAATCGTCCCTTCAAACAGAATAGGAACGAAGTTGAATATAAAACGCAAACTACTGTAGAGTAAGCAATCTCACATTCACTACACATAATATACAATATTTTAATATTTATGTCAAGAGATTCTTCTAAATATCATGCAAACACTTATTAATACCCTCACCAATAATCATAGAAAGTTTATCAATAACAAAATCAACCTCTTTAGGAGTAACAATGAAATTATAATTAACAGATGTAAGAACCTCCTCAATTAAACTTTTCTTATCAGTATCCGACAATTCTCCTATCATACCAAGAATATCTCTTTTCTCTTCTAAATTTAAATCCTTATCTTTTATTTTATCTACATAATTACTTCTACTAAAAATAAGTTTGTTTTTACTTTGATTATCTTTAATATAAGAAATATGTTTGAATAAATAATTAATAGTATCATATACAATAACAGAAGCCTCTACTACTGTAGGAACCCCAATAGCAATAACAGGAATACCCATAGTATCATAACTAATTTCTTTTCTCATATTACCAACACCACTACCAGGATGAATACCAGTATCAGTAATTTGAATACTCTTATTAACTCTATCCATACTGCCAGCAGCAAGAGCATCAACTACTACTACCATATTCGGCTTAACTTCATTAATAACAGCCTTAATATAATCACCAGTCTCTATCCCAGTACATGCCATAACACCTGGACAAAAACCAGCTACTTCTTTAATACCTTTACTAATATCTTCACCAAGTACAAATAAATGTCTAGTAATAATTAAATTATCAATAACTTTAGGTCCCAAACTATCAGGAGTACTCTTATCGTTACCAAGACCAATAACAAGAATATTATTATTATCACCAACAAAATCATTAAGAACTTTAATAAAAATTTTCTCTATCCTATCACAATTTTCTTTATCTGTAGCATCATTAAATAAAATAGTAACATACTTACCCTTCTTTCTATTAATAAGTTTACTACTTTCATCATCAATATTAACACTAGTAACAGAAATATTTCCGTAATTCTCTGTTTTAGTATCAATATAATTATCATTATCAGTAATACTTTCAAGTATCAAATCAGTCCTAATATTATACTTGTTTAAGTCAATTTCATGTCCCATATCTATCACCAGTAATATTTTTTGCAAAAAACACTAAAAATATTTGCTTTTTCTATAATTTTTTGGTAAAATTATAATTAGTTTTGGAAGGAGATGAATTTTTGTGGCAAATGTTAAAAATGCAAAGAAAAAAATAATTCAAATAAGAAAAACAACTTTAGCACATCAACAATTAAAGTCTACTGTTAAAAATGCTATTAAAGAAACAGATAAAGCTGTATTAGCAGGAAATAAAGAACAAGCAGACAAATCATTAAAGAAAGCAATTAAAGCTTTAGATAACGCTAAAGTTAAAGGTTTAGTTCATAAAAATAAAGTTGATAGAGAAAAATCAAGATTAACTAAAAAAGTAAATACTATGGAAGTAAAATAATTACTTCTTTTTTTTACATAAAAAAAATGAGATATTACTCTCATTTAATTATTCTATTTAAACATTATCACTATATTTAGTAACGACATATTTACCATCTATCTTCTCTATCTTAGAAGAAATAGTAAGTAAGTTACTAGGAGTATTATCTCCTACCGAATAATAAGAAATAACAACTTCTACATCAAAACTATCATTACCTAAATTTAAAACATCATATTTAGTATTATCATTATTAATCATATTTTCATTTCTAAGGTAAGCTAAATCAACACCTTTATGTGCTACCATACAATATAATTTACCATCTTTTTCTTGATACTTATTATTATCAAAATACTCATTAATAAGTTCACTACTAATACTTTCTTCCAAATATTTTTTAACTTCACTAACACTCTTAAATTCAGAAGATAAATCATAAGTATCATTACCTATAGTCAAAAAGTCTGCATCTTCATCAAATTCACCACAGTAACCATATATTCCTCTCCTTTGGTTAGCCAAACTAATCATAACAGGCATCTTCTCTTTACTAATAGTAATTGCTTCTTCCTTAGAAATAGTTTTAGTATTCTTATCATCATCATTATTTTTATTATTATCCATATTAGTATTATCTTTTACTAAATCATCATTCTTATTACTAAAATCAATCTTTTTAGTAGCCAGTAAATAAACAAATAAACTAAGTAACACTATAACTATAATCATAATTATAGTACCAACATTACTCTTTCTCTTCTTTCTTTTTCCCATACCTATCCTCCTACTAAATTATATCAAAAAAATATAAAAAAAGAAAGAGAAAAATCTTCTCTTCCTACATCATATTTTCTAGGTCACTAATAGCTTTAGTTTTAGCGGAATTCATCTTTCTAACTAACTTCTTCATATTACCATTTTTTATATTTGCGTATAGAGCGGCGCTCCCAACTCCAATACCTAATCCCATTAAAGCCATACCTGTCTTAGATTTCATAATCTCACCTCTCTAAAATATGATTGGTATTTAACATACCAATCATATTATTAACCATATATCAATAATTATACTATTCATTATAAAAATTAATAATAAAATCTTTTAAAGTAGTTTTTCTATTATCAACATAATCATTATTAATACCATAAATAAAAGCATTCGAGTCTCCCACTATAACAAGACTTTTTTTAGCTCTAGTAACACCAGTATAAACAAGTTTGTTATAAAGCATTCTCTTAAAAGAATTAACAATAGGCATAATAACCATATCAAATTCACTACCTTGTGCTTTATGAATACTAATTGCATATCCATGTCTAAAATTAATAAATTTATCTGGTGTATACTCAACAATATTACCATCATAATTAATATTAATCTGATTAATTATCTTTTTATCTTTAGAAATAATAATATCTTCAATATATCCAATATCACCATTATAAACATTATTATCTGGATCATTAACAAGTTGTAATACCTTATCACATTCTCTAAAAGTAACATTTCTAATTTTAATTTCTTTTTTATTTTTACTACTAGGATTAAACAATTCTTGTAGCATAATATTAAGATTATCAATACCATTTAAAGACTTATACATAGGAGCTAATATTTGTACTTCCTTTTCAGTATATCCTTTTTTAATAGCTTTTTTAACAACTTCTTTAATATAACTACCAGCATTATCATTATCACTACTAATAAATAAATAATCATCTTTTTTAATAAATAAATCTTCACTAATATTTTTATTCTTAATATCATAAGCTAAGTTAAGAATATATGAGTCTTCACTTTGTCTATATATTTGATTAAGCCTAATTACAGGCAAACAATCACTATCAATAATATCTTTAAGTATCTGTCCTTCACTAACACTAGGTAATTGATAGTAATCTCCTACTAAAATAAGTTTAGCATCTCTTCTAATACCCTTAAATAAAGCTTCCATAAGTAAAGTATCAATCATACTAACTTCATCGACAATAATATATTTTTGGCCATTTGGAGAATATTCATCAGTAGCAAAAGTATTAGTATCCTTATCCCATCCTAAATATTTATGAATAGTACTAGCACTAATACCAGTAGTTTCCATAAGTTTCTTACTAGCTCTCCCTGTTGGAGCAAGAAGTGCAATATCATCTTTTTTTAATTTTTTTTCATGAATGAGAATATTAACAATTGCCTTAACAATTGTAGTCTTACCAGTTCCAGGTCCACCAGTAATAATAGTAATATTATTATTAACTCCAGAATATATAGCCTTCTTTTGTAATTCATCATACTTAATTTTATTATCTTTTTCTTTATTATCAATATATTTATCAATACTAATATTACTATTAATACTCATATCATTAAGAAAACAAAGTCTTTCACAAATATATTTTTCAGCATCATAAAATTTTCTTAAATAATATCTCTTATCTTCAATAATAATTTTTTTATTCTTAACAAGTTTCACCATCAAATAGTCAAATTTTTCATTACTAATACTAACATAATTAGATAACATATTAGATATTTCTTCCAAAAATAAATAAGTATCTCCATTATTAAAACACAATTCTTTCATAATATAGATAATTAATGCCTTAATTCTTCTTTCATCATCTTCATTAATTCCCATACCAAGAGCAATTTCATCAATCTTAACAAAAGCCATTTCATCACTATCAATAAGCTCATATATATTATTATTAACAGTATCTAATATTTTATTATTATACTTATTTAGAAAAGATAAAGAATCTTTCATATCAAAACCGAGTTTAGTAAGTTTCATAACAATATTAGAAGTACTTTGATAATCCACTAAAACATTGTATATTCTATTAATTTTATTTTCCCCAAGTCTAGGTATCAATTGAAGGCAATCTTTGTTTTCAAGTATTTTATTAATAGTATCCTCATGAAAAGTATCAACGATCTTTTTAGCAGTCTTTTCTCCAATTGGAAATAAATCACTTGATAAAAAGACAATCAACTCTTCTTCTTTAGTAGGAATATTAACTTCAAAAGAATTAACATTAAATTGTTTTCCATACTTATTATGATAAACAATTTCACCATATAAAATATATTCTTTTTTTTCACTAAGTCTAGGTAATATTCCAGTTATATGTATCATATCATCATCATAGTCAATATTATTATCCTTTATTTTAAAAAGACCAACCATATAACCATTAATCTCATTACGATATATTTCTTTATATAAAAAGCCTTTAATAAAATTATCTTTCATATAATTCCTCTTTTCTTAATAATTATAACAATTATAAGAATCAAAGTAAAGAAAAAACTCACCAAAGTAAGTTTTATCTCTATTCACAAATATATCCTTCATTTTTATAATGAGTTTTTATTTGTTCCTTATCATTAGCAGTTATTCTTTTACCAGAATCATAATAATTATAAAAGATAACAGTAAGTGTATTATTTGGCTTATCAGTAATATAACTCCAGCCAAAACCAGACGAATCGAAATTAAGACGATTGCTTACACAAAAATCATTATTACCGTCTATTATACAATCTAAAGAATTCAATTTGTTGATCATTTCAGTAATCTTATCATCTGTTAAACCATTTTGATACTTAATAACCATTCTATTATAAATAGCAAGTTTATAACTCTTTTGATAATTGTAAATAAAATCAGAATAAATAGATATATCAGTATCACCTGTATTATGACTATAAGCACAATTTAAATCCACATTAGCAGCCTTATAATCAGACAAACCAGTAGTATTTTTATGTACTCCAAATACCAAAAACTTAAGTATTAAAATCACCACAATAGAACCAACAATCGAAACAATAATTCCTATCAATATGGCTTTCTTTAATTCATTATTATTTTCATTCTGAACATTAACACTATTATTCATACTCTCCTCCTATCATAATTTATGATACCATATATTAGTCATTCTTACAAGTATATTTTAAAAGAACTATCTACTTTTGATAGTTCATAATTAAATTACTAGTTTTATACAAATATTCCATATTTTTATTTATTTTTATACACATATCATACTCACTACCATCAATAACAATTTTAGGAGGAATAGCCATATAAATAAATAAAAGTAATCTTTCATTATCTTTTAACGGATAATTACTTTCATAATAATGAAATAAATCATCAAAATCAAATTCTAAATAATGATTCTTATAAAAAGATAATAAATCATATATAGGACTATCAACCCTACTTTTATTCCAACTAATTAAATATGGCTTATCACTTTTAAGGTAGTGATCTAAATTAATATTATTATGAATATATGAAACTCTTTCATTCTTATTATCTTCAATTAATTTATACCATTTATCAATATTATCTTTAACATAATAAATACTACTAAATATAATATTAATATTTCTAGCAATCAAATAAGAAGAAGGAGACATATAAACCTCTTTTTCAATCAAAGAAATAAGTTCATTGTAATAATTATTCAAATAATCAATATCATTAACAATATCTTCATATATTTTTTTATTTTTATCAATATCTACTTCCCTATAAAAAGTAGTTTTACTATGAAGTAAACTAAGTAAATGCACCATATCCATAGCCTTTTGTTCTCTTGGTTCATATACATCTTCAATATATGGATATATTTCATATTTATTAGATTCTTCTATTGGATAAGGAAAATAATCAAAAGCTCTTGATCTTAAATAATTATAAGTCTTATCAATATCATTATTATTTTTATTTTTAATAACTATTCTATCGTCGACTATTTTAACCCCTGATTTAATAGTAAGCTTATTATAAGGCAAATTATATTTACTTACTTCACTTCTAATATCATTATTCACTAGTCTTAGGTATAATAACCTTATCTCCAGGTTTAATATTTGTTATATCATTATAATCTTCAAATGCTTCTTTTGTAATACCATATTTAATAAGTATTTTATCAATAGTATCTTCTTCTTTAACAATATAAACATAATAAGTAGTATAAGTCTCACTATCATCTAAATTAGAAAACAAATCACTAGCAGTAATATTATCATTGTCTCTAGTTTCCTCTTTAATTTCTTCAGTACCTATTTTTCCCATAATTTCCTCTTTCTTTTCATCAACTACTGGTATATCATCTTTCACATCATCAACCTTTATTTTTTCTACTCTAACTTCTTCTATTTCCTCAGCTTCTACTTTTTCATCTAGAGTATCTTCTTCCTTTGTTACATCTTCTGGTAAATATTCAGCTTCAATAAATAAATCAATATTAACACTCAAAGTATCACTATTAATAACATCGTAATAAAAATCATCAATATCCGCCTTAACAGTACTAATATCATATCTAGGATCTAAAGTAATATCAAAAGGTAAATCAAAAGAAAATTCATCTCTATTAATAGAGCCTTCATTCATCTTATAATTCCCAGTAATATGAAATACACCAGTAATAATACCTTCTTCTTCAACATTAATTTCTCTTTCCAAAGATATAGAAGTAATCTCACTAACTTTAGTTTTAAATGGTAATTCTTTCTTAAATGGTACAATCTGTTTCATAATCACTCTCCCTTTCAATAAAAGATATGAAACAAAAAACAAAAATATAACAATTAAGTTATATTTTTAAGTATTTTAATATTTCTTTTCAATTTTAATTTATATAAATAATGTCCACTACCAATATTATTTAATATCATAGTAATTGTCTTAAGTTCTTTATCACATTTCTTTCTAAATAATTCACTATTCTTATCTAATAATATTGGACCTAAATATAATTCTTTATAAGAATATCTTTTCCTACCCTTCTTAAACACGATAACAGTATAAATAATATTCTTATCAAGAACCAATTCTTCATCATCTATATAATAACCCATACTAATCATATTCTTTCTTAAGAAATATAAATCAGTATTACTTTGGATAATAATCTTATTAATATCTTTAAGTTTATCTTGAGAATATTTAAGAAATCCAATAATAGTATTAGCACCCATACCAGCTACTACTAATGTATCGATTTTATCTTTCTTATTAATAACAGATACACCACTGCCAAGTCTAATATCTATTCTATCTTCTAATTTATATTTGGATACATTCCTTCTAGCAGACTCTAAAGCATTATTATTAACATCACTAGCAATAATTTTTAAATTATTAAATTTTTCAGCTAAATATATAGACAAAAGTCCGTGATCACAACCAATATCAATCACGGATTTATCATTTTCATCTATAAAACTAGTCACTATTTCTAATCTTTTAGATAATTTACTCATTTAAGAAATCCTTCAACTTTCTACTTCTAGATGGATGTCTTAATTTTCTTAAGGCCTTAGCCTCAATTTGTCTAATTCTTTCCCTTGTTACACCAAACATTTGCCCAACTTCTTCTAATGTTTTAGATGATCCATCATCAAGACCAAACCTAAGTCTAAGTACTTGTTCTTCTCTTTCAGTCAAAGTAAGTAAAACATCACTAATCTCTTCTTTTAACATTTCATGAATAGTGAAATCTTCCGGAGACATATTGTTTTCATCAGGAACAAAATCACCCAAATGTGAATCTTCTTCTTCTCCAATTGGAGTTTCTAAAGAAACAGGATCCTGAGCAATCTTAATAACTTCTCTAATTTTTTCAGGACTCATACCCATTTTTGCAGCAAGTTCTTCATCAGTAGGTTCCCTATTAAGTTCAAGTGTAAGTTGTCTTTGAAATCTTGATAGCTTATTAATAGTTTCTACCATATGTACAGGAACTCTGATAGTTCTAGCCTGATCCGCTATCGCTCTAGTAATAGCTTGTCTAATCCACCAAGTAGCATAAGTAGAAAACTTATATCCTTTATTAGCATCAAATTTTTCAACAGCTTTCATAAGGCCAATATTCCCTTCTTGAATCAAATCAAGAAAAAGCATACCCCTTCCAACATATCGTTTAGCAATAGATACAACAAGTCTTAAATTTGACTCTGCAAGTCTATTTTTAGCTTCTTCATCACCATTAGCAATTCTCTCAGATAGTTCAGTCTCTTCTGCAAGTGATAACAAACTAATTTTACCTATCTCTTTTAAATACATTCTAACAGGATCATTAATAGTAAGTTCTTTAGCAATATTATTATCTTTTAAAATATCCTCTAAATCTCCACCATCATCTTCATCACTACCATCATCTAAGTCAGATTCTGATACAACACTAATATCATTTTCCATAAGAGCATTATAAAGTTCATCAAGTAAATCACTACCAATTTCAAGACCTTTTAACTCTTCTGCTAACTCTTCATATGTAATAAATCCAAGTTCTTTACCTTTCTTAATCAAGTTTTCTTTTCTTTGTTCAAAATCTTTAATTTCTGATACCATTTCTACTACCTCCCCTTATCTTCATTATCTCCATAGATATTTCTGCTTGTTTTAATGGATCTTTCTCTTCTTTTAACTTTTTGTTTAAATTATTAACTCTCACTTCTTTATGATACTCATTTATAACAAAAATATAATCTTCAATTTCTTCTATTTGAAAGTCCTCTTTTATTCCCATAGCAATAATATCACGGAGGGTTCTAAGTATTTCCTCTCGATCAGATATATAACTAATAAAATCAGCAACATTTATTATACCATATTTATGAAAATAGTAAATAATTTCATTAGATAATTCACGAATATTTTTATCAGGAAAATATCCAACTCTATTTTCAACCATATTAAGTACCTTTTCATTCTTTAACATGTAATAAATAAGATAATTCTCTGCCATACCATATTTATTATAAGTCTTCTTAGGTTTAATATCCCTAACAACCTCTTTTTTATTTTTAATTAACTTATTATATTTATCTTTTATAGTCTCATAATCTATATTAAAATTATCCGATAACTTCTTTAAATTAAGTTCTACTATAATATTATCTTTTTCATTAATAAGTTCCTTTAAAGCACTATTAACATAAGAAGAAATATCCTTAATATTACCAAAATCTTTATTCTTTTTAAGTATTTCCATTTTATAATCAATAAGATTACTAGCATTATTAATTTGTGCTAAAAAAGAATCTTTACCATTTTTAAGTATATATTCATCAGGATCCAAATTATCAGGAAGTCTAACTATTTTAATATTAACTCCAGTATCTTCAAGTAACTCAATAGCACTAATAGTAGCCTTTTCACCAGCAGCATCACCATCAAAACATAAAATAACATTATTAGCCATATTTCTAATAATACTTTTATGTTCTCTCGTAAGAGCAGTTCCCATAGTAGCAATACAATTATCAATACCAACTGTACTAGCCCTAATAACATCCATTTGACCTTCCATAATAATAACAGAATCATTTTTCTTCAAATATTCTTTAGCAATATGATAATTATATAAAATCTTTCCCTTTTTAAATTTATCCGTCTCTTTAGTATTAACATATTTAGCAGTATCTTTAGTATTATATATTCTACCAGAAAAAGCAACAGGATTACCACTTAAATCATAGATAGGAAACATAATTCTATTAATAAAAATATCATGTCCATTCTCATTAGTAAGACCAACATCTACTAGTTTATCAATAGAATATTTTTTATTAATCAAATATTCAGTAAGTGATACCTTCTGTATAGAAAGACCAATACCGAATTTTTTAATAGTATCTTTATCAATATGTCTCTTATCTAAATATTCAATAGCATTCTTACCTAAATTAGTAAATAAACTATTTTGATAAAACTTATTAGCAGTACTATAAATATCAAAGTATTCATCTTTCTTATTACTAACACTAATATTAGTACCAATATTAATACCAACCTTTTCCCCAAGCAATCTAACAGCCTCAGTAAAAGATATCTTCTCAAAATCTGCTACAAAAGTAAATACATTACCACTAGCACCGCAAGAAAAACAAGTATAAATCTGTTTTTCTGGACTAACACTCATACTAGGAGAATGATCATCATGAAAAGGACAAACACCAAAATAATTTTTCCCCTTCTTTGTAAGATTAACATACTTAGAAATAACATCAACAATATCAGTTTTATTTCTTATCTCATTCATAACTTCATTACTGATATAAGCCATAAGTATCACTTCCTTACAAAAAGCCAATATAATTATATAACAAAAGCATTTTTTTGTAAAGAAAAAAGATAAGAAACTTCCATATTTCCTCCCTTTTTAGTATATAACCCTAACTAATATATAATATATATGGTTGATATCTTAGTTAAAGACTCCATTAGAGGCTTTAACTAACACTCTAAGATTACAAGCTTAGAGTGCCATAAAAGAATAGTTATCTAGCAAATCCATATACCTTTCCCTTTTCTAAAGGAATATTCTTATAATAAAACAAATCACTAACCGTAACAAAAGTATAACCCTTACTCTTTAAAGATGGAATAATAATTTCTAATGCATTAGCAGTAGCACTATAAATATCATGCATTAAAACAATATCTCCATCTTTTACTTTATTAATAACCCTACTACTAATTCTCCTAGAATTATGATATTTCCAGTCCAAAGTATCAATATCCCATATAATAATAGGAGTATCCACTACACTCCTAATCATCTTATTACAAGATCCATAACTAGGTCTAAATAAAGTAGGATATTTCCCCGTAACATCAAAAATAAGATTACTAGTATTATTAATCTCACTCTCAACCTTATCTTCTTTATATTTAGTAAGAAGTAAATGATTAAAAGTATGATTTCCAATCTCCATCTTACTACTAACCATTCTCTTTAAAATATTCTCATTTCCCTTAATTCTATTACCAAGTACAAAAAAAGTAGCAGGAACATTATTTTCCTCTAATATATCAAGAACCTTATTAGTATTATAATTAGGTCCATCATCAAAAGTAAGAGCAATATATTTATTACTAATAACATCATTATCATAAATAATATAATCATTCATATAAGTACTAGCTATCCCATTCTCCACTTTATCATTATCCATGTCAATAATAAAACTATCAATATCATTAGATATCTTTCCTGATCCTACTATATATTTATAAAAACTCAAATAATATTTATTCTCTTTCAAATAACCATCATAATCAATAAAAATATCATCACTATAATTATTAGAAGTCCTATTCAAATAATTCTCAATAAATAAATCAATATTATCATTATCAAAAAAAGGATAATTAATAGTCCTATTACTATCAATAAGTACCTTGTTAACAATCTCACTATTATAATCAATAACTAGTATCATAAAAAAAATAATAATAAAAGGAAGCATAAAATATCTATATTTCATAAATTCACCTATCTAAATATATGAAAAAAAGACTAAATATATTAGTCTCTAATATCAATTCCATCAAATCTAACATCAATAAACCTCTTACTAGATAAATAATCACACATATGTACAAATCTCTGATACTTATCTTTAGGTATAGGTAAAACCTCATTACCATTATAATCCTTATTCCAAATACCCATATGTGAAGAAATAACCCTAATAAGTAAATTAAATTCTTCATCAGTAAGAGATAATTTAATCCTACTTTCTTTTATAAGTTCACATACCACTAACGGATGATCAAATCTCGTATACTTTTCTTTTACTCTACCACTTTTACACCCATCATGTAAAACAATAGCCATAATAATAATATCCTTTTCATTATCACTAAAATTATTGAGTCCCGGATTATCTAAAAGCTCTTTAGCAAATCTAACTGCCACTTTAGTATGTTTAACAAGTCCATGCTCACTCTTAGCAAAATCTGGATGGTATTTACCAGTACTAGAAGCAGGAATATCAAAAAAATAATCAGGTAATTCATTAACCAATAACTTAAGATCTTCTCTTTTCTTATTATCTTTTATATAACCATATTCCTTATTAAAATATTCAATTTTATTCATAACATCTACTTCCTTACATTAATATCTACAGTAGTATATGGTATTTCAATCTTTTCTTTATCAAAAGTATCTTTAACTAATCTAAGAAATGCTCTCTTAGCAGAATACCTATTAGGAGCCTTACAAGTAACATTAACCAAATATACAATTGAAGAATCCGCAAAAGCATCAACACCTTTTAATTCATATGTAATAACACCATCTATCTTTAATACATCTTCCCTAATATCCGAAAGAACTTTCTCTAGTTTTTCCAAATTAGTATCATATGCTACATTAAGTTTAATATATAATATAGCATCAGACAAACTATAATTAATAACTTCATTAAATGAAGAATTACCAATTGATTTAATCTCACCAGTAAAAGATTTAATCTTAGTAGTTCTAAGTCCTAATTGAATAACAGTACCACTAAAACCATTAATTTCAACAGTATCTCCGACAGCAAACTTATTATCAAAAATAATAGAAATTCCCGCTAATAAATCTTTTAAAATATCTTGAAAAGCAAGACCAATAACCGCAGCAAATACTCCAATTGAAGCAATAATACTAGTAGTATCAACCCCATATAATTTTAATATTTGTAATATAATTAATATAACAATTATATATTTAAAAATATTCTTAGATAAATCAATTATCGTATCTTTCCTCTTATCCCTACCCCTAGTACTCTTATGTTTAGCAGTAAGTTTATTAATAACACTATTAACAACTAAATAAAGAAATAAACCTACTAAAACATAAACAAAAGGTAAATAAAACTTTTCACTAGTAATAACTTTAATAAAACCTTCCATAATCTTCCTTCTTTCCTTTTATATAAATAATTATACCATTATTTAAACATTCTAACAATAACTTCATTAGAAATATACATATATTTCTTATTAATTTTAAGATAATTATTTTCTTTTATCAAATAACCATCTCTAACTAAGTCATCTATATCATAAACATCTTCTAATAAAACATTAAATTTTTCTTTAAACTCATCTAAATTTATACCATCAAACTTTCTAAGTCCAAGCATCACTTCATTTTCCATCTGAATATCTTTATCTTCTTCTTGGGTATAATCTAAATAACTACCACTTAAATACTTACTTAAATTCTTCGTATTACTAATTCTCTTATTATCAATATAACTAACACTAGATAAACCAAAACCATAATATTCATAATTATTCCAATAACCCAAATTATGTTTAGATTGATATCCACTTCTAGCATAATTACTAATTTCATAATGAATATACCCATTCTTCTCTAAAGTATCCTGAATATAATTATACATCTCATAATCCAGATCCTCATTAATATTCTTAGTACCATTAATCTTTAATACTGTATTATCCTCAATAATCAAACTATAAGTAGAAATATGTGGAATATCAAGTTCTAAAAAACAATCAATATCCCTCTTCAAAATATTAATATCATCATAAGCAGCATATATTAAATCAATATTAATATTATCAAAATATTTCTTTACTAACCCAATCTTTTCAAATACCATTTTCTTATCATGATTTCTTCCAAGAAACTTAATTACACTATCATTAAAAGATTCTACCCCTACACTAACTCTATTAATACCATATTTTTTCATAATAATAAGTTTTTCTTCACTAATAGAATCAATATTACATTCCATAGTAAATTCACAGTAAATATCTTTATCAAAAACACCAATAATATCTAATAAATACCTAAGTTCATCTATATCTAAACTAGATGGTGTACCTCCTCCTATAAAAATAGTATTTACTTTCTCACCTTTATATCTACTACTAATCTCTTTCTTAAGATTATCTAAATAATCATAAATATATTTCTTATTATAATATACCTTACAAAAATCACAATAACTACAAATACTATTACAAAAAGGAATATGAATATATATCGACATAAACATCACCATAAATAGAATATCATACTAAAGAGTATTTTACAACGTATAAATCAAAAATAAATAACCATATTAATAATGGTGATAACATGAATAATATAGATATAAGAGCTTATATAATTTCTAACTTCAAAGAAGACAATATAGAAGAAATAAGAAATTCAATCGAGGAATCAATAGCATCACATGATGAAGATCCTCTAATAGGATTAGGAGTATTATTTGAATTATTTTGGAATAATAGTACTGATGAAGAAAAAGAAAAAGCCCTATCAAATATAAAAAAAGGTATGTAACCAAAAATTACATATCTTTTTTTGCAATAAAAAGTTCTAAAAGAAACTTACCATCACCATTACCACTCTTAATATTTTTATCAATATCCGCTAATTTAGATAAATACTTAATCAAATCATCTTCACTATAGTAGTAGCAATCATTAAGTAAATACTTAACTCTATATGGACTTTTAAACTCTAATATTTTAGCAATTTCTTCATTAGACTTACCACTATTATATAATCTCTTAACTTGAAATAATAATCTAATCTGACTAGCAATAATAGCTATTATCTGACTAACATCCATACCATTATTAATAAAATTATAATATAACTTTATAGCCTTATTACAATCATTTTTAAGAATAGAGCTAACAAGTTCAAATACAGTATCATCTATATCTTCATCAACAAGTAAAATAATATCATCTTTATCAATAACTTTCTCTTCTAATTTATATAGCATAAGTTTATCAAGTTCATTCTTAATATTATCAATATCTTTATTACATCTACCCAAAAAGAACTTAATATCCATATCACTCATAGTAAATCCATTATCTTTAATATAATTCCTAACAAAAGTATCCAAATACTCTTCAGTAACACTAAGTTTATTAATAGTACCATTATCATTAATTAATTTATATAACTTCTTCTTACTATCAACACTACCACTATTTAAAATAAATATCAAATAACTATTAGTATTATAATTATTAAAATATTCCTCTAACAAAGAAATATCAAATTCACCCTTCTGTAAAAAATAACTACCACTATCAATAACAATAAACTTATATGGATCAAACATCCCAATAGTAGAAGCCTCTACAATAATATCCGAAACATTTTCAATATCATAATATATACTATCACTAGTAATATTTAAATTCTTCTTAAGTTTATTAACCTCATTACTTAAAAGAGATTTATCTCCACTATATAATAAATAAAAATTACTCTTTTTCATTAATTATCAACAACCTTACAAGTATAATTATCATCTTGATAATGTTTTATAAGTCCATCTTTATCTGTAGGTAAAAAGAAGTCTTCTTTAGTATTAATTGAAGAAAATAATTTATAAGTATAAGTATTATCATCAAACTTATAAGTATCACCATCACTAAAATATTGATAGAAGTAACTTTTATCTCTAAATTCTTTATAATAATTAACATCATTAAAAATATAATCAGACTTTACTTTAATATCAATAATAGTTCCATGACCATTAAATTCAAGTTCAACATTTTCAATAACTGAAGCCGGTAGTTTTTCATGATCATAAGACTTACTACAAGTATAGTAAACATTTTTACCATTAATAACTTCTGGATTAAAAAAGAAAAACATAGCTACTACTAAAATAAAAACAAGTAAAAATACTATAGTAAAATTAACTTTTTTCTTTGGAACAATCTCTTTTTCAACAACTTTAGGTTTTGGAATTGTAATATCATTAAGTTTTTTAATATCAACATCAACATCACATATTGCCTCATCTATAACCTGTATAGAATTAACTTTATCCAAAGAAATAATTTCATATTCTTCTTGATAATTATTATTAATTAACTCTTTAACAAATTTTTTAATATCATTATCATTTTCACCTTTCGATATCATAACAATAATCTCATTATTTTTAACAAAAGCCGAACCACAATATAATTTCTTATTATCATAACTATAAATTATATATTTATTACCATTCTTAATATTTTTAAATACTGCAAAAACATTTAAAAAAATAGTCTCTTGTCCAAAATTAAACTTATAGTCATTTAATTTAATAACTTTACCATTCATAACATTATCACCTAAATAAATTATATACTAAATTATCATTTTAGTAAAGAAAAAACTGCTAATGCAGTTATTGATATCTTAATTGCTGAGCATTTATATCAAATCCCCCAACAAAAGAATTACTCATTTCATAATTTTGATTAGTTCCATCATCATTAAGCCATATTATAACAGTATAGTAATTAGTAGTATTAGTCTTTAATACTTCACCAGAAGCTAGTAAAACACTACCACTAGTTGGAATACTACCAGAAGAAATTTTACTACCATTAGAATTATATAATGCAAATTTCAAATCATTATTAAGAAATTCATTTTTAGTAACATTAATATAAATATCTAATGTTTGATCTAAAGTACCACTACTAGAAATAGCAAATCTCTTAGTATATACAGCATAGTTTTCTCCTAATGAAGGTTCCTTTCTAGGAATTAACCCATTACTATTAATAGAAGCCCCATCAATATAATTTATAGCAATACTTCCTGTTTTAACTTTAGTACTATCGTCTTTCTCTTTAGCCACTAAAGAAAAATAAGTAAAAGTAATACCAACCATCAAAGTAATAATTGTAAGAATTAAAACAATCAAATAAAATATATCATTTTTACTTTTACTCATATCATCACCTAGTATAATAATACCAAAAATATCAAAAAAAAGCAATATCAAATATTGCTTTTTAATAATTATTCTCCTACAGCTACACCAGTAATATCGCCATTTGCTCCTGGTAAATCAACATGAATTGTACCCTTAAAAATTGCACCTTGTTCAGCATTATTGTCTTCACCAGCTTCATTAAGCCAAACAAATAAACGATAATTCTTTGAAGCACCTTTTCCAGTAAGATCAGCAGTAGTATTAATATCACTACCAAGTAAACTAAATCCAGATACATCATATGTACCATCTTCAGCATTATAAGGAACTTTTCCTTCATATACTTGTGTTCCATTATTTGATTTATCATTAATACCAGTTCTGTCATATAATGTAAACATTAAATTAGAAAATCCAACCTTACCTTCAGTAAGAGCTGTTGGAACAACATAAGCCTTTACCTTAACAGCATTCTCACTGTTATTAGTTAAAGAAAATTCATAATAACCACAAGTAGTATAGTTATTATCATCTTTACATGTAGTATAAGGAACTTGTGCACCTTCAACTTCATGAGTAGTTCCAGCTAAACCTCTAGTTAAAGTTTTCATAGCAATTTCTCTAGTAGATGGAATCAAATTTTCAATTGCAATTTGATCACCCTCAGTATAAACAATTTTAACTGAAGCAGCACTAACATTTACAGCATCTTGTTTACTACTTGCATTAATTGAAAAATATGCAAATGATGCCCCAATTATAGCTACAATTAAAGTAAGAACCCCAATAACTCCAAAAAATACTCCTCTCTTATCTTCTCTTTCCATAAATAATTCCTCCTCTCCTCTATCATAATAATCATACCAAAAAACAAAAAGAAAATCAATATTTTTTCTACAAAAAAAAAGAAATAGTAACATTTATCTATTACTATTTCATAAAATCAATTAATTCTTCCTTCGACATATATCCAATATTTCTTTTAACTTCCTTACAATTTTTAAATAAAATAACGGTCGGAATAGTCATAACACCATACCTTCTAGCAATATCATTTTCCTTATCAACATCGACCTTAACAAAATTAATATTACTTTCCTTAGAAACATCTTCAAATACTGGACCAAACATTTTACAAGGACCACACCATGTAGCATAAAAATCCACAACAGCAGTATCCTTAATCAAATCATCAAAATCATTTTCATAATGAATTAATCCCATAACAAACCTCCTATTCTACTATTGACTTATCATTAATATGTATTTTATTCTTATCAACTAACTTTTTAGCAGATTCCTTAGTAACAACTTTCTTATCAATTAATACCTTTAATATCTCTTCATTTAACTGCTCATTAGTCTTATTCTTTCTATTTTCTATAATATTATAAACATCACCATAAATATCAATAATCTCTCCTGATACACCAGATAAGACTGGAGTATTATTAAGAATAAAATTATTCATTTTAGAATCCTTCAAAAATGAAGAATCAAATATTGGTAACGAAACAATTACAAGTATTAAAAATAAATACACATACATTTCAATAACTCCCACTACAATACCAAGTAATTTAGATGGAATACTAAGTATAACAGTAGCCTTAAGTATTTTTTCAACTAAACCAGTAAGCATAAGTACAACTTTCAATACAAATAATAAAGCAATAAATATAACTAAAAAAGCAATGACCTCATAAAGTAAAATATTTAAAGCATCAATACCATTAATAAGCCCAAAAAAATTAAAGAAAGGTAAATTTTCGTACATAATTACTGATATATAATTTTTAAGATAAAAAGCCAAAATAATAACCACAAACATTCCAATAAAATCAGTAAGTTTCTTTATAACACCAGCTTTAAATCCAGCTACACCGCCCAATATTAAAAGAGCAATAATTATAACATCTACTACATTCATAGTTTATCCTCCTTCATAAATAATATGCCATCATTAAGCATTATTATTATTTTGATTATTCTCTTCATTAACAACTGTAAAAATCATACTATCATTATAATCAAAAGAATTTTCTTTATAATGAATATCAAATTGTTTCCAATTAGTATCTACTTCGTATGCAACATACCCTCTAGCCTTTTTACCAGGAGTCAAATCAGCACTCAAATATTGAACATTATCAACATTATTAATTAAAATCTTACTTGCAACCAAAGTATCATCTACATAGCCAGTAAAATTATGAATAGAAACAAAATTATTTTCATCATCAATATTCTCAACATTAAAGAAAAATACTAAATATTCTTTCCCTTCAGCAGGAGTATCGGTAAAAGCCTCTCCCTCAATACGAGGATAAATAAGAGCATCAGTTAAAGTGATTTTAACATCATCGCCACTTAAAGTATCACCTATAGTTCCCTTCATAGTAGCACTCTCTTCGATATATTCCTTAATATCAATATCATTATCTTTTACATATTTAAAAGTAACAATAGCAAGAACAGTAACTATAATAATAGGAATAATAATAACACAACCAATAACAATTAAAACAATTGCCCATGTTGGTAATCCTTTCTTTTTCTTGTCATTTCCATTTGAAGTATTTTTATTTGTACTTATATTTTCATTAACCATTTTCCCACACCTAACACACATCGCAGCATTTTCTGGAAGTTCATTTCCACAATTAGTGCAAAACTTTGCCACATCAATCACTCTCCTCTATTTAATTATATATCAAACCCAAAGAAAAAGAAAGTATTTTCTTAAATATTTTCTTCTCTTATTTGTTCAATAATATTATGTTTTTTAATCTTACTAGTACTATACATCATTGTAAGAAGTACAATTACAAATACTGATACAATAGATATAATAATATATTTCCAAGGAATAATAATTGTGCTTATACTCACCATATCAGCAAGAGCATAATGAATAAGCACTGTAATACCTATACTAACAGGTATAGCAAATATAAGTGATTTCATACCAAAAAATAAACTTTCAAAGAATAAAATCTTATTAAATCCCCTATTAGTAAGACCAATACTTCTAAGAACCGCAAATTCTCTCTTTCTAAGTGCCATACTAGTAGATATAGTATTAAATACTGAAGTAACACCTATTAAAGTAACTAAACTAATAAAACCATACATAAGTATTTTAACAACCAATATTAAATTATTAGCTTGCTTCATAGCTTCTTTAATATTAGTATAATTAACATTACTATATTTATCTAAATCTTTAGTTAATTTATCAATATTATTAGTATTATCACTTATAATATTAAACTGTGTATAATGAGTACTACTATCAGATATACTATCATATAATTTCTTATTAACAACTAATTTAAAATCAGTCATATAAGAAAACTCTTCAATCAAATCAAAGGACTTATTAGTAACAAAAATATTTTCTACACTCTTATTACAATACTTAGTAACATCATTAACTTCTTCTTCACTATCATCAAAATTACATATCTTAATATTAATATTACCATTATTAATTACAGGAATATCATAATTAACTCTCTTATTGCCACCATAACTTACTCCCTTAAACTTATTAAGTAAAATAACACTATCTTTATCTAAACCAATTAACTTTTTATATTTATTATAAGAATTGTCATCTAATACTAAAATAGAAATATTCTGATATTTAGCCTTCTTTAAATCATTATAAACTTCTTCTCCATAAGCATTCTTATAAAAATCAAGATACTCTTTACTATAAGTATAATTACCAATCAATTGCAAATCACTACTACTATAAGAAGTATATTCTTTTACATCACTACTCTTAACAATTTCATTAATTTTATCTAATGCCTCTCCATTATTACCAGCAGTAGTACTAAAATAACTAATCTGATAATCATAAGGTACTTCACCCATTACACTACTCGCCGTATTTAAAGTATAATTCATATATGAAGAAAATGATATAAATAAAACAATACTAATAAATAAACTAACAATAGTAACTCTATATTTCTTCTTATTTCTTTTAATATTCTTAAGAGCAATCTCTCCTTCTATTCCAAACAACTTATTAACAAACTTACTCGTTTTAATCTTCTTTTTATTAATTTTAATATCATCATTCTGTCTAATAGCCTCAATCGGAGACACCTTACTTGCTTTTCTAGAAGGAATAAATGCTGATACTCCAATAACAACAATCATAAATATTACTGGAATAATAATAAATAAAGGATTAGTAACAAGATATAACTTATAATCTAACATATCACTAATTAAATTATTAATAACAAGTACTACACAACCTATACCAATATAAGCACCAAGTATACCAAATATAATACCTATTACTCCTACTACTACTGCTTCAAAAAAGACTGTATGTGCTAGCTGCTTCTTTGTAGCACCTATACTAGAAAGTAATCCAAATTCCTTTTTTCTTTCCATTACCGAAATAGCAAAAGAATTATAAATAACAATAATACAACCTATACTAACTAAAGCAAGCATAATCATCATCATACTAACCATTGTAGTCATAACATTACCATAAGTACTCTCTCCATATAAAGCAAGTAATGTACTATTATAATTAATATCATAATCATAACTTAACTCTTTAGCTAGTTCTTCAGACTGTTTAATAATATTTTTATTCTTATTAAACATAACATATAAGTTTACATTTCCCTTGTCACTATTTACATCAACTGTAAAGGCTGTATATCCAGAGGCAGAATAACTTTCAAAATTACTTCTCTCTACTATACCAACAATTTTATAAGTATAGGTTCCTTCATTAGTAAGATCCTCACCATCAACAAGTTCACTATTAGCTAAAGTATCATTTCCTTCAATATTTCTCTTACCATATTTAAAAGTAACAATATCTCCTACCTTATAATTAAGTCCTCCATTAGTTATAACATGATTAGATATAACAACCTCATTTTCATTTTTTGGAAAACTACCATCAACTAATTTAAGTTCATTAAAATATTCCTTATTAACACTAGTAATATACATATAAGGCTTATATTCATTACTAGATTCAATTTTACTAAAACCAATAGGTTTTTCATAGAAGTAAGTAAAATCTTTATCTTTAATATTATTAAGTTTATCTAAATCTACATCACTATAATTAGCCTCATATTTACCATTATAACCTATAGTATCTCTAATCATTAAATCTTGAAATGAAGAGAATAATAATCCAATACCAACCATCAATGCAGTAGATAAAATAATACCAATAATTGTAACAATTGTTCTTTTTTTATTAAGGCGTAAATTCTTAATCGTCAATCTATTTAAAATACTCATTTTATCTTCTCATCCTTAACAATATGACCATCTTCTAATGTAATAATTCTATCAGCAGTCTTAGCCAAATTCATATCATGAGTAATCATAATAATAGTTTGACCATATTTCTCATTAGAAAGTCTAAGTAAATCCATAATCTCTTTACTAGCCTTAGAATCTAAATTTCCCGTAGGCTCATCCGCTAATATAATATCTGGTCTTGAAATAAGTGCTCTACCTATTGATACTCTTTGTTGTTGTCCACCAGAAAGTTCATTAGGTAAATGATTAATTCTTCTTTCTAATCCTAATATATCTATTAATTCTTTCAAATAATTCTTATCAACACTTTTACCATCAAGTAATATTGGTAAAGTCATATTTTCTTCTACATTAAGAATAGGAATCAAATTATAAAATTGATAAATAAGTCCTACTTTTCTTCTTCTAAATACTGCTAAAGCATCATCTTTTTGTTTAAAAACATCAATATCCCCAATAACAACCTTTCCACTAGTAGGTTTATCAACAGCTCCTAGAATATGTAGTAGTGTTGACTTACCACTACCAGAAGAACCAACAATTGCAACAAACTCTCCTTCTTCTACTGAAAAAGATACATCATCAAGTGCCTTAACTAAAGTACTACCTTTACCATAATTTTTACATAAATCTTTAACCTCTAATATCTTCATTTCTTTATCCTTTCTATTACTTCTTCATAACTAATACCCATCTTAGTAAGTTCATCAACTTTTTCTCTAATAATACTAATTTCTTTATTAATCTTATCATCAGTAGCCTTCTTAGTATCTTCTGATATAAAAGTTCCTTTGGTGCTAATAGTGGTAATAACCCCTCTACCCTCTAATATATCATAACTCTTTTTAACCGTATTAGGATTAATTCCTAAATTACTAGCCATCTCTCTAATCGAAGGAATTTGTGTTTTCTCTTTAAGAATTCCTAAAGCCACATACTTCTCAATACCATTAACAATCTGTTCATATATTGGAGTTCTACTTTGATAATCCAAATTAATCATAATCTGTCTCATCTCTAATCACCTACTCCCCATCTATTACTACATCAGTATCAAGAGAAGCATATTTACTTTTCAATAAATTAAGTTCATCTACTTTATTAGTAACAAAAACATTTTTTCCATTATGTGTATAAGTACTAATGTAACCATAATCTTTATTAATATCAAAATTATCATCTATATTATCTATAATAAACTTACTAATTTCATTATAATATTCATAATTATATATACAATAAGTATCATCTATATAATAATTATATATATCATTATCACTATTTATCTTACTAAACATCTTCTTAGTATTAGCATTATAATATCTTAAAAGGCCAACTTCTAAATTCTTATCTCCACTTACATCAAAGTCAATTTCTTTTACATTAAAGCCATTATAAACATAAAGAGTAACATTAAATAAATCGTTATCACTATTATTATTCATAAATATATTCTTATCATTTTTATATTTATTAACAATCATATCAGAAAGATTACTATTATTTGTTCTATTATAACCATCTTTATATTTAATACCAAATATATCATTATTTTTATATTTATTAAAATCCTTACTAAAATCTTTATCATTAATAAGAATATTATTAATATGATTATAATTATCTTTAGTAGTATAAACATTAAAACGATATGTACTACCTTTTACCTTAGTCTTAATAGTATAGTTATAAGTATAATTTTCTAAAGATTCAGTATCTAAAAGTAAAGATATACTATTATTAATAACTTCTGTATTCTTAGTACTTCCAATAACATTACCATTATCATCTAAGAAAGAAATCTCTTTAACATCTTTAGCTTTAATACTATAACTATCAACATCCACTAATGTTCCTACTACTGTAGTAACACCACCAACTATTGCTAGACAAATAGCCATCTTAAAGAAATTAGTAACTTTCTTTCTTGTAATCAAATCATATATAATTAAATAAGTAAATATAAGTACAAGTAATAAGACAATAGAGAAAAAGTCATAACTAGATATACTACTATTTTTAAGTACAACATAAGCAAAACATACAATAGGAATAGTAGTTAAAGTCCTAACTAAAATATGTACTTTCTCACTTCTAAATGAAGTACCAACAATTTCAAACCTCTTATTACTAAATAACACTGTACCCACTATTATATATATAACACTAAGTATAATCATCTTAATAATTGAAGTATTTACTCTATTATCACTTTCAAATCCAAATAAATTATTTTTTATAAACTCATAAGGTAAAGTATAAGTAACATTATCATACTTTCTTATATTAGCAGTATAAATATTATTCTTTTTATCTATTTCACATTTAACAGTATCACAATAATAATTTTTTGGCTTACAACTATCATTTACACATTCAACTTTAACATCACTATTACCATAATAAGTAAAAGCATTAGAATTAATAAATGTACTAATAAATGGAATTAAAAACATAATAAGTAAAGTAACTACTATTGTTGTAATCTTATTTGAAGATACACTAGCGGCAATATTAGTACAAACAAATACAAATATATAAGATATAGAATACATAAGTAAAATATCAAATAACATCTTATAAGAAACAATAATATTACTATATATTAAACTAACTAATAACATAACAATAAAATTAATAATTTGCATAATAAGTATAATAGCCATTCCACCTATAGTATTAGTTAAAAATATTTGTCTTTTATTAATGGGCATTGATAAAGTAAAATCAACTGCTCCCTTTTTATATATAAAACTAAACAAAGTAATAGAAAGAACTATTGGTATAATATACATACCAAATAATATAATACCAGATACATCATAAATACTAGCAACAAAATTATCACCAGTACTACCATGCATAAGAAGAATAATACCATTAAGAATAGGAAGTAATAACATACATAAAAGAATAATAGCTTTAGACTTCTTAATATTTTCTTTTAAATAATTAAAATTAAACAAACTTGTTAAATTCATATCCTAATGCCTCCATTTCATAAATAAATACTTCTTCCAAAGTAAGTGGAAGATAATCAAGTATTAAAGGTTTCATCTTCTCTAACTTCTTTTTACTCTTACTATCATTATCTTTAATAATAATCGTAGCAACACTACCTTGCTTTTTAAAACTTAAAATATCAAAATCTTCAAAATCTTCTTTATCAAAATTCTTCTCAAAAGATATCTGAACTTTAAACATATTTGTCTTAATAGTATCTATATCACTCTCAAATAAAATACCACCTTGATATAATAAACCAAGATTATCACAAATGTCTTCAAGTTCCCTAAGATTATGACTAGTCATAACGATAGTAGTTCTCTTCTTATTCATTTGTTTAATAAGAATTTTCTTCATAGTATTTCTAATAACTGGATCAAGTCCATCAAAAGTCTCATCAAAAAACATATAATCGCAGTTAGTAGATATAGCACATATAAGTGCACATTGCCTTTTCATTCCTTTCGAAAATGTACTAATTTTCTTATCTAGTTTAAAGTTAAGTAAGCCTGCTAATTCCTTAAGATAATTCATATCAAAATCCTTATACATTGCTTCATACCATTTAGCAGTATCCATTAAAGTATAACCTGGATAAAAGAATAAATCATCTTGTACAAAAACCATTTTTTGTTTCATAATTTCATTATCATATACTTCTTCACCATCAACAGATATAACACCACCATCAGCTTCATATATACCCATAATAGTTCTAAGAAGCGTACTCTTACCAGAACCATTAGCTCCTACTAAACCATAAATAGAATTATCTTTAATATTACAACTAAGATCTTTAAGTACATAATCTTTATCATATTTTTTAGATAATTTATCTATCTTTATCATATAAAATCTCCTTTCATTATCAACATATGACTGTACTATTTGCACTAGTACAATTAAATCATACTACATAATTAAATCTTTGTCAAGAAAAAAATACAATCTAAAATTATTGAATTAAAAAAACTTAATCTAGAGACTTATAACAAGGATCTAGATTATCTTTGAAGATCCAAGACTTCAAAGAAAAAGTGTGAAACACAAAGGTTCACACTTAAACTAATAAACTTATTTTCTCTTTCTATAAAAAACACTATAATTAGAAAAATCAATATTACCAATAATCTTATCATATTCACTATAATTAAATTTATTTATAACATCAATATCATCATCATCTAAATAACCAAAACGAATATAGTTTTCTTGAATAGGAGCAACATAATCACTTATACTATCCTTTCTAACTGATACCCTAGTAATAGAATCCTTTAAAATAAGATCAAATATCTCTTTCTCTTTGGTATCTCTATTTTTAATACAATTCAAAACCAAATTCTCAAACTCATCATCTCTATCAGTAAAAGCAATAATATCAATAACCAAATACCCATTAAAATAATATAAATAATAAGATACATCACCAATATAATTAGGATTATTATTAACATATTCATTAATCTTAGAAAAGCTAGAAAAATTAATATCTAGAAAAAATCCTACATACCAATCTAATTTATATCTATCAAAACTAGATAAATCACTAACATCAATCTTAAAAGATAAAATAACTTCATCATTATAATCATCTTGATATATATATTTTCTTCTAATAACATTCTTAACATCACTAACTTTAGGAAGTATTTTATCATTTTTAAAAGAAATATCTTTATATATATTCCTAACCAAATTAAGAGTCTTATCATAATCAAAATTACCTGCTAAAACAAGAAACTGGTTACATGGAATATAAATACTATCATAAATATCTTTAAGTTCATTAGCAGTAATACTATTAACACTACTACTACTTCCTAAAGTTTTTCTATTAATAGTAAATAGATTATTTAACTTTCTATAAATAATATTATTCCTTACATTTTCTTTGTCGTCTCTAATCTCACTATAAACAGCCATTTTAGTTTTATCAAGTTTATCTTTAGAAAAAGACACATTATAAATTCCTTTCAAAAAAATCTCTAAACATTCATAAAAGTTAATAACAGTATTAAAAAAGTATGAAGTATTATCAGTATTAGTACCACCATTACAATTAAGTATATTATATTTTTTTAAATTATCAAACAAATCACCATCTATAGTATTTTCAAATACATAATGTTCTAAAAGATGAGCAGTACCTGGTTTAATTTTCTTAGTATTACCGTTACAATCAACATATTCATAGTGATTACCACCCAAAAAAGTATATAATTCCACATGATTAGTACTCTTACTCTTATCAGTATATATAAGAATAGTAAGTCCATTATCCAAAGTAATAAATTTAGCCTTATTCATCATCAACACCCACTCCTATATACTTACTAACCATAACAAGCCTATTATCAATAAAATTCTTAACTTCTATAGGCTTAATATTATTAATAACATCATAATACTTCTCATGATTATTGCCAAGATATTCACGAACATATTCAAAAAGAATAATATTTAAATTTTCTTTATCAAGTTCACTATCTATCTTAGCATCCTCTACAAAAAAAGGAAGTTTACTCTCAATATAATGAATATCAGATATATCATTCATAGCCTTATCATATAACTCAAATACTTTATCAATATTCTTCTTTCCAACAAAAGAAAACAAAGTAAGTGTCCCAAAACTATAAGCATATGCTCCCGCGTTATATACCAAATCATTATCCTTTCTCAAATACTTAAATAACAAATCAGAATTATTAGAACTAAGTAATTTTCTAACTACACTAAGTAACACTTCATCTTTGTAGCAGTTCATATCTTTTACTTTATAATTACAATATACCCCACTAGTAGAAAAATCACTATCTTCCCTAACAACCTTAACATCATTAACAATATCTTTAACATATACATGATAATCAGTTTTAAATTTAATATTACTTATTTCATTATCAAGAATAATCTTCTTTATCAATTCTTTAGATTCATTCTCATTAACATCACCAATCAAAAACACCAAAGGTTTCTTACTAATAATCTCCCTATAAACATCATATAATCTTTCACTAGTAATACTATCAAGTAAAGATAAGTCTCTAAAGAAAGAAGAAATAAGATAATTATCCTCATCTATTAAAGCGTTACTTTTACTTTGATAATAACTATCATAATTCTTAAGTTTATGCTTAACATTATCTTTATACATTCTAATATCTTCATCAATTATATTTCTAGGAAAAGAACCATTTTCTAAATAAGGATTAAAAATCATCTCTTTAGCAAAAAGTAAATTATCCAAAAGAACATCTTTTTTCAAACTATTAAAAGAAGGATAACTTAACATAAACTCTAAAAAAGCATTATTACCAATATAAGTTATTTGGTAACGATAAAACAAACAATAATTATTAATACAAGCAACAGCAACCTTTCTCTTAGTATCATACTTTTCACTTCTTTCACAAAGAATATCACCAAGTACTTTTAACTCTTCTTCTTTATAATTGTATATAGGAAAAGAAATAAATAAAAGACATTTTTTAAATTTATCATTTCTAATTATTACAGGTTCATTATTCTTACTAAACACTAATATCACTTCTTTCATATAAGATTATATAAAAATATATTATTTATGTCAACTTAGGTAATTACCCTATACACAAAACACCTAAGTATCATAACCTATTTTAGGAGGAAAAAAATATGAATAATTTTAACGATTATTATAATTATTTAAATAACTATAATGATATGAACTTTATGACAAACCCAAATACCATGATAACTGATATGAACTATCAAAATATGTTCCCTAATAATTATACAATACCAAATACAAACACCAATAGTAGTATCACAGACTCACAAATAGGATTCAAAAGAGGTAATTTATTTAATAATCTATATGATGAATATAAAAACTATAAACCACAAGAGTTAAAAGCCTCAAATGAAAGAGAAGATTTAATACTACAAATAGATGAAAATAGATTTGCTATAATCGAATTAGGACTATACCTAGATCTATATCCAAATGATACCAATATCTTAAACAAATATAATAGTTATTTAAAGAAAGAAAAAGAATTAATAACCATCTATGAAAGTAAATATGGACCTATGACACTAAATAGTCCCGTCCAAACAAATATTTGGCTATGGAATAATTCACCATGGCCATGGGAGGTGCAAAAATAATGTGGAAATATGTAAAATCATTAGAATATCCCGTTAACATCAAAAAGAAAGATTTACGTATGGCAAAATATCTCGTAACGCAATATGGAGGTGCTAACGGCGAGTTAGCAGCAGCCTTCCGCTATCTAAATCAAAGATATACAATGCCAGATGATAAAGGAAAAGCTTTGCTTACCGATATTGGAACTGAAGAACTAGCCCATGTTGAAATGATATCCGCTATGATATATCAACTACTAAATGGCGCCACTCTAAAAGAATTAAAAGAAGCTGGATTAGAATCTCACTATGCCGAACATGGATATGGACTATATCCAACTGACTCTAATGGCGTACCATTTACCGTATCATATTTTGCAACAACCGGAGACCCACTCGCCGACTTATCAGAAGATATGGCAGCAGAACAAAAAGCTAGAGCTACTTATGAAAACTTAATCAATCTAACAGATGATCCCGATGTCATAGGACCATTACTATTCTTAAGACAAAGAGAAATAATTCATTTTGCTAGATTCAAAGAACTATTCGATGAATATAAAAGTAAAGGAATAAAATAACTAAATACCTACCTATCTAGGTATTTTTTTCAACAATTAAAAAATTTATTCACAGCAATAAAAAATATGTTATAATAAAAACAAGGGAGGTTTTATAATGACAATTGCAGAAGCAGAAAGATTTTATAAACAAGATACCAAAAACTATGAAATAGAAAAAAATATAGATTTTTTAAATTGGTTAAAAATTTCAATAGCAAATGGATATAATTGTTTTATTGACACAAAAGAATTACAAGAATTAATTGATAATATTGTAACATGGTATGAAATAAAGTATCCTGAAAGAGAATTAGAATACTTTGAAGGAACCAGAGATATAGACTTTCAAAATATTAAAAGAATTTCCAATATAATGAGTATTAGACAATTACTATATAGATTACCACACAATCAATTATGTTTAATAGAATGTGGATATAGAGCAAAAGGATGGGGACAACATCAAGTTTATGAAAAAGATAAAAAAGTTAGTTGGAAAACTTCAATATTTATGAGAATAAATAGAAAAAAAACAGAAGAAACAAATTTATGGTTAGATAGAGAATCATACTTTTTACTTCATGCCGATCATACAACCGGTAAAGTATTAGTAGACTACAATTTAAAAGAATATATAGATAATAAAGATGATTTAAATTTAGATGAACTCTTATCAATATTTAAAGAAAAATATACTAATGAATTAGACTTTACCGAACTAAAAGAAAGTATTTATAATCATAATTGTGATATGGAATTAAGACATAGAATTTTACAATTAGTTGCACTTAAATTATTATATTCTAGAAATACCATACCCGAAAGAGGATATGAAAGAGCAAAAAGATTTATAAATGAATTTAATAAAAAATTAGATCTTACATTATCTACAGAACAAATTGATGAAATTATTAGCAGAGATTACACTAATGGCGAAAAATGGGAACATGTTTTAAAAACTTACATTAATAAAGATGGTAAAGAACATTCATACTGGACTATTGAAAATGTTACAAAAAAAGAATCAAAAGGAATAAAAAGATTGGTAAAAAAAGTTTTTTACAAAAGTTAAATACCTACCTATCTAGGTATTTTTTATATAGAAAAAAAGAAGTTATTTCTTTGCATCAAACTTCTTTCTTGCTTCCGTATTTAAAATAAACTTTCTAAGTCTAATATTCTCCGGAGTAATCTCTACTAACTCATCAGTATTAATATAATCCAAACAATATTCTAGAGTAAGAGGTCTAGGTCTTTTAAGTACAACAGTATGATCAGATCCTGATGCTCTTGTATTAGTAAGTTGTTTACCCTTAACAACGTTAACAGCAAGGTCATTCTCTCTATTACATTCACCAACAATCATACCTTCATAAACTTCAGTACCAGGTTCAATAAACATAACACCTCTGTCTTCTAATTGACCTAGAGCATAAGCGGTAGCCTTACCAGCCTCAGTAGCAACAAGTACACCAACTTTTCTCTCAGTAGAATTAATATCTTCAATAGGTAAATACTCTTTAAAAGTATGATTAAGAATACCATAACCCTTAGTCATAGTCATAAAGTTAGTATTAAAACCAATTAACCCTCTTGAAGGAATAGTATAATTAAGTCTAATTAAATTATTAACATTAGACATATTATCCATCTTTCCACCTCTTAAACCAAGAGCTTCAATAACATTACCTACACAGTCATCACTAACTTCAATCTGAACATCTTCATAAGGTTCGCACTTAACACCATCTATTTCTTTAATAATAACCTCAGGCTTAGATACTTGAAGTTCAAAACCTTCTCTTCTAAGATTTTCAATAAGAATAGATAAATGAAGTTCACCTCTACCAGATACAACCCAAGACTCATTACCAGACTCTTCTACTTTTAAACTAACATCTTTTTGTGTCTCTTTAAATAATCTCTCACCAATTTTTCTAGCAGTAACAATAGAACCTTCCTTGCCAACAAAAGGACTATTGTTAACCATAAATGTCATTTTTAAAGTAGGTTCATCAATTCTAAGTATAGGAAGAGCCTCTTCTTTACCAACATTACATATAGTTTCACCAACAGAAATATCCATAAGACCTGCAACTGCTGCAATATCCCCAGCTTTAGCCTCATTAATTTCTACTCTCTTAAGACCATCAAAACCAAATAATTTTTGAATTCTAAATTGTTTAATACTACCATCTAATCTAACACAAGATACCATTTCATTAACTTTTAAAGTACCACTATGAACTTTACCAATACCAATTCTACCAACATATTCATTATAATCTAAAAGTGCAGGTTGAAATTGTAAATTACCATCTGGATTAGCATTAGGTTCAGGAATCTCATTAATAATTAAATTAAAAATATCATCATAACTTTCACTTTGTGTACTAATATTTGGATCTAAACTAGCAGTACCATTTAAAGCACTAACATAAGCAACTTTAAAATCAAGTTGTTCTTCACTAGCTCCTAGTTCAATAAATAAATCAATAACTTCATCAAGTACTTTCTCTACTCTAGCAGTAGGTTTATCTACCTTATTAATAACAACAATAGGTTTAACTCCTGCTTCTAATGCTTTTTTAAGAACGAATCTAGTCTGTGGCATTGTACCCTCATAAGCATCTACAAGTAATAAAACACCATCAACCATATTCATAATTCTCTCTACTTCACCACCAAAATCAGCATGTCCTGGAGTATCAAGAATATTAATCTTATATCCGTTATAATGAATTGAAGTAGTCTTAGCAAGAATAGTAATACCTCTTTCTCTTTCTATATCATTTGAATCCATTGCTCTAACTTCAACTTGTTCATTATCTCTAAAAGTACCAGATTTTTTAAGTAATTGATCAACTAAAGTAGTTTTACCATGGTCTACATGTGCTATAATAGCAACATTTCTAATTTTCATAAAATACACCTTCTTTTTCTCACAGTTATTAATTATATCATAAAATCAAACATTTGAACATATTTTTTATCAATTTTATCAAAAATATTACCTTTCAGAAAAAGCCTAGGTCTTTTTCTGTCCTATATAGCCTATAAGTCTATATAGGAATAACTATAAGATATTATATTCGGGGTGTAAACTTTCTAACTACAACATAACCAAATACTTTATGACTGAAACAATAAGGTTCAGTCATACCTTACAAAACTACAAGTTTGTAAGGATTAAAAAAACTTAGAAATAAATCTAAGCCTTTACTCACTAATAATACTATTACTATCTTTAATCTTTTTATAATTAATAAAATCAAGAATAATCATAACAAATATATACACTCCAATTATCTTAAAGAATATATACATAACATTTTTAGATACAAAGATAAGAATAATACCAAGTATAATAGATATAATACTAACAATCATATTAGCAGTAACCCTTCTATCAAAATACTTAATAAGACTACTAATACCCATAAAGAATAATAATAAAGAAACAAGTACTGGAAGTAATTCTAAGAATAAGAATTGACCATACTTAAAAGTAAATAAAGCAAGCCATAAACACATAATACCCATAACTATACCAGAATAATCTTTCTTTAAATATTCCTTATCCATAACAAAGTTAATAACTCTAATAACCGCTATTATAGAAAAAATTACAACAAATAAATAATTAACAGTACTAAGAAGTTCATCAGTAGCAAAAATAAGTACTAAAGCAAGTACTAACCCCAATATGTAATAGAAGCCTTCTGATACATTATAGTTCTTCTTTTTATTATTTTCTAATTTAATAGTTTTATTTTCTGTACTCTCTATCTTTTTCTTTCTTCCCATATTTAACACCTACCTCATATAAAAATTATACAACAAAATAATAAGAAAAGAAAGAAGAAATTAACTTTTTCTTCCTTCTTTTAAGTAACAATTAAGTTTAATATAACTAATATTCTGACTCATTTCATCAAAAATATCTTCAACTAATATATAACCTAGCATCATTATCCTCTCCTCTATTAAAAGAATAACACATAACCAAAATAATTTCATTATATTCGACAAAACTAGTCAAAATACACCATTAACTTTTAGTAATTCTAACTTTAATCTTTGTAGTCTTAGCAAAGTAATTAGCTTTAACCTCTTCACCACTTACTTTAACATTAACAGTATGTTCACCCTCACCAAGTCCAGATAAATCAACTGTTGCTTTAATAGTAGTACTATCAATAGCATCAAGAACTTCTTTTGTACCTTTAACTACTACCGTTGTCTTAGAAGAATTTTCTCCAATAGCACCAGCCTTCAAATTAGGTCCAAGATTAATAGCATCTATTTTAATATCATCTACTTCTTTAGATTCTTCTTTACCAATACTAATCTTAACCGTAATAGTCTTTTCAGATACTTCTCTAATACCTTCTGGTTTAGGAACTACAACAGTATAAGTCTTATTATCAGTAAGACCTGCTACATCTACTTCAATAGGAATATAACTTTCACTATATTTATTTACTGTTTCTTGGTCACCATAAATACTAATCTCATTTACCGAAGTAGTAATAGAACTAATAGCTTTACCAAATGATATCTTATCTATATTTTTAGGAATAACCTTAAGTTTAGCAGTGCCACTATAAGACTCAATATTAACAGTAGCGGTAACAGTCTCAGGAACAATTTCAACATCAACAACATTACCATACTTATCATATGCTACTAATTTAACTTTATCAACAGTATTAACACCAGCCTTAGGATCAACAATACTGCCAACATCAACAAGTGCTTTAACCGTAGCCACTTTATTTATATTATGACTAGATTTCTCATCATCAGTACCCTTAATAATAACTTCTTCTTTATCTAAAGTAACAGATTGAACAGAAAGTTTACTATCTAATTTATCCTTATTAATAACATCAATAGTAACTGTCTTAGTTTGTGATACCTTAGGATAAACATTAACCGTAATTGAAGAAGGATCTAACTTATAAGTAACAGAATTAATAGAACTCTCATAACTCAAATCAACCTTATGTGTACCTTCCTTTAAATTAGATAAATCAACACTAACTTTACCAGTAGATAATTGTTTAGCAAGATATAAGTCAACAGTTCTACCAATCAAAGTAACATCAGCAGTCTCAGGAATACCCTCAACAACATAAGCTTCTTTATTATAAGTAGCCTCAACCGTCTGATTATGAAGCACTTCAGCAGCACTATCAATTACAGTACTTGCTTGATTATCAACATAAAAGAATAAAAGTAATGCCATAAAAAGTGAAATAAACACCAAAGTATTCTTCTTATTTAACCACTTCTCAAATTTACCAGCATTCTTATCAGTTTTTTCACCTAAGAATAATCCAAACTTAGTAACTGGAGTAACAATAACTCTATCAATAAAATTAAAGATACCTAGAAAAAATTTCTTAATAGCTTTAATAATCTTTTTAAGCCCTTTCATTATTATCTTCCTCCTCTTCTTCAAATTCATCATCGAGTAGAACTTCCTTCTTAGGTTTAAGTTCTTCAATTAAAATCATTCTAGCATCATCTAGAGAAAGATTATAATTTAAATTACCTCCTACAGCAATTGAAATTTTGCCAGTCTCTTCACTAACTACAATAGCAATAGCATCAGATTCTTCACTTATTCCAATCGCAGCTCTATGTCTAGTACCAAGTTTCTTACTAATTTTACTATTAATACTTATTGGAAATACTGCACCTGCCGAAGTAATTTTATTACCTTGAATAATTACTCCACCATCATGAAGAGGATTTCTTGGAAAGAATATTGATATTAAAAGTTCTGAAGAAATATCTGCATATATAGGTTTACTTCTTTCAATATATTCATTCAAACTAATATCTCTCTCTAATACAATTAATGCACCAATTCTACTTTTTCTAAGATAATCAACCGCCGACATAACCTCATATACTAATTTTTCTCTCTCATCCAAAGTAAGTACTTTATGTCTTCCTAGTAATTGCTTTCTACCAATATGCTCAAGAATACTTCTAATTTCTGGTTGAAATATAATAATAAGAGCAAGTGGTCCCCACATAATTACATATTCTAAAAGCAATCCAATCGTAGTAAGATTAAGCGTATCACTAAGAATTTTAACAATCAAAACTACAAATACACCTTTAAACAAAAGTATCATCTTAACATTGTTCTTAATATTTTTAAGAATAAAATAAATAACCATCCAAACAAGCGAAATATCAATAATCGCTCTAAGTATCACTAATACACTATCTAATGTCATAAACATTCCTCCATTCTATTTAACCAAATAAATAGCCCCTTGTACACATAAATAACAAAGAAACATAATACTTCCAAACAAAAGGAATAAATTATATACATAACCAGAATTAGAATTAATCACTCTATCATGCTTTTCGGCATTATCCTCTTTGTTATTAATTTTATCAAAAAAATCTTTCTTAGTCATAATACCATAACATCTATAATCTTTCTTATTCTTCTTACCATCATATAAAACATTAAGTTTATTAACATCATAATAAGATAAAGAAAAACCAAGTTTCTGATACATTTCTTTTCTATCTTCAATCTTACTAGCGGATATATTTATATAAGAAATACCATTATCTTCAATAATTAAAGTAAGTTTCTTATATAATATCTCTATCTCATCTTCAGATAAATTAATATTATTTTGAAATAAATAAATAGTACTATCTATAATACAATATGATATGTGTTCTGTAAGTTTGATATTTTTCTTCTTAGCCATTTCTTACCTCTCACCTATAATAATAATATCACGATATATATAAAAAAGCAAGGAAAAAATCCTCACCTTTTTAGTATTCTAAAATCTCATCTAAATAACCAATAAATACAGTTTGACCATCATTTCTTCCATCTTTACAAGTAACTAAAACAATACATTTATTACCTTTCTTTCTATATATATCAGCATAGCCATCTTTCTTAATATCATAACTATCAGTATAAATATATTTATAAATTTTACCATCATAATAATAATTAATAGTATCTCCTAATGAAATATTCTTAAGATTACCAAAATAAGAATTATAATTATTACCATTATGCGAAGCAAGTACTATAATATCATCTTTTTCTTTAATAAGTTCAATATTATATTTAGCCTTATTATACTTATTATCAATATCTAGTATTCCTCTCTTTAACTTAATTGAAGGAATCTCTAATACTGCCTTATATCTATATTTCAAATTATCTAAACTATCAATCTTTTTATTAAGTACTGCTTCTACTGCCTTATCATTATTTTTAATATCATTATAATGGTTATAAATCTTTAATCCAAAATATAAAATAGAAGTAATAATAACAAATAAACCCACTATAACAATATATTTATTCTTATATTTTAATAATATACCTCCTAATGAAGAAATAAAACAAACTATAACAAATATATCTTTAATATCAAAAGAAATACCAGTATTAGGAACTTTAATTCTTTCATTATAAATATCAATATCAACGTCTTTATCTCCTACTTCAAAGTATATTTTATCTTGTACTAATCTATATCCAGTACTAGCCTCTACCTCAGAAACATAATACTTACCATATAACATATCATCTAAAATAATCTTACCATTTTTATCAGTATAACCTTTATATATAATTTCATTATTTATATTTCTAATTTCTATCAAAGTACCACTAATTCCATTCTTCGTACCAGTCTCATACTTATTAATAACTATCTTACTTTTAGGTAAATGATTCTTAACCTCTAAATTATATACAATATTCTCAGTATATTGATCTTTATAACTAAAACTAATATTGTACTCTGTATTATCTAAAACATTACCTTCACTAGAAGAAATCTCTTTCAAATAATAATTACCAAGAGGAATATTCTCTATCTTACATTTACCATCATTAGTAGTACATTCATTAACTTTATCATCTTTACTATAAATAAGCTTACCATTCTCATAAATATCTTCTTTAACATATAAGTAGAAGACCACATCATTAAGTAAAATATCATTATTATAATAATATTTATCATCATTATATTTAATATTCTCACCATACTTAGTAATATTCAAAGTACCTTTAACTCTCTTATTATAAAAATACAGTTCTAATACCATATCATCATTTTCTTTAATCATATCACTATCTTCACCAATAGTAAAAGAAATTCCTTCTTTATTATATAAATAACCATCCATATCAGTATCAACTTCATATAAAATATATTTACCAGGTTCTAATACATCAGGAGTCATAAAAGTACCATTACTATCTATATCAAAAGTATCAATAACTTCCTCTCTAGGATAACTAACTTTAAATGAAACATATTTTTTATTATTAACATCAAATATTCTAAATCTAGCCTTTCCATTAATAATATTATCATTTGTATCATAGTCTTTCTTTATAACCCTAACTTTACCAGTAATCTTACTATCAGAGATAAGTTTAAATATTGGTCTATCATCCTCTCTATCAATAGTAACTTTAAAATCATCTATCTTATAATATCCAAAAGAAGAATTAACCTGCCTAACAGTGTAGGTACCATATACCAAATAAGTACTAGCATAACCATCACTATCCGTAGTAATTGAAGTAACTAAATTATTATCTTTATCAAAAATATCAAACTGAATATTCTCTTCTCCTACCATAAAACCAGTTTCATTACTAGCATATACTTTAAATATTTCAACTTTTCTCTTAATAACTTCATCATATACCGTTCTTTTAATATCTAAATTATCCCTATCTAATTGAACAACATAAATCTTATCATCAAGTAAATATCCTTCTCCTGGAGTATTTTCCATTATATAATATCTACCAAGAGGTAAATTTTCAATTTTATTTTTACTGCCGATAACAAAAGTATCAAGCAAATTATTACCAAAATCATATAATCCATAAATAGCACCATTTAAACTAGCTTCACCCTGCGGATTAATACTTAATGTCTCCTTATCAAGTTTTTCAATTTCAATACTACCACTAATAAGATTAATATTTAAATTACTAGTACTATTAGTAATCCCACCAGAAGACATCATCTTTTGTGAATTACCTGAAGTATATAAAAAGAATTCTTTATTAGTATAATTATGTCTTTTCAAAACAATATTATCTTTATCAAAATCTTTCTTAATAATTAACTTATTACCATCTATAACAACATTATCATCATCAGAATAATATAAGTATAAAACCTCATTTTCATCTTCAAGAACTGTTTCATTACCCCTAATAACATCAATATTAGCATTATCAAAAGATGGCCTAATATTATGTCTATTAACCAAAACATTAATAGCAGTCTCTTCATCAGTTAAATTATAAAAAGTATCAGGATTAAATCCAATAGTAAACTTAATCGAAGTTCTAGCAAGTCTCTTCCAAATAAGACCTTGCGTAGCCATATAATATCTATCAGTATCATGACCAGGATAATTATAACCATAATAACTAAGCAGTTTTATATACTCAAGATCTTCTTTACTTATATTAATACCATTAAAAGAATTAGTCATAGTATAATCAAAGCTAGCAATATCTTTTCCAAGTTCTATACAGTAAGCAGGGATATTACCAAATAAATATTTGCTAGCGTGTAAATATCTAGTCTTACCCATACTTCTATCATAATAATAAACATAAGTATTATCATATACATCTTTTACCAATGTAACATTTTCTGCTTTAACACTACCAACAAAAACAAATAGTGCTGCAATAAATATTAATATTTTTTTCAAATAAAACCTCCCTCAAAAAATTAATTTTTTTCTTTCCTTGCAATTGCGACAAAAGTATAAACTATATATAGTATAATGTCAATATAGTTTTATTAAAGTTTTTATATCAAAAAGTACTTTATCTTATTATATAGTATCTAATTAAATGAAATCGATACACTTGTATAAACAAACATAAGTATTAAATTTAGTATAATATATTAATTTCCTAAAAAGCTTGTAATCTTTTTAGGTCATTTTTAGCCTAAAAATAGTCTAAAAATGAAACATTTTAATTACAATTTACAATTATCGTATAATAATATATAATATATGTAGTTGGAGGTAATCTATATGAATATTAAATATAATTCAAAAAAAATACAAAAAGGAGATACATTTATAGCATTAAAAACAAATAATGATGGTCATAAGTATATTAATGATGCCATAAAAAATGGTGCAACTAAAGTAGTAGCAGAATATGGAAGCTATCCAGTAGAAACATTATTAGTAGATAATACTAAAGAATACCTAGTAAAATATCTATATGATAACTATTACAAAGAAATAGAAGACCTTACCCTAATTGGAGTAACTGGCACCAATGGAAAAACAACAACTTGTATGCTAATTCATAATATGTTAAATAAACTAGGTAGAAAAACAGCATATATAGGGACAAATGGATTTTATATAAATACATTCATTAAAGACTTACCAAATACAACTCCAGAAATAATAGATATATATGAATTACTTTTAGAAGCAAAAGAAGAAGCTTGTGAATTTGTCTGCATAGAAGCAAGTTCCCATGGTCTAGATCAAAAAAGATTAGCAGGTCTAAAATTTAACTATGCAATTTTTACCAACTTAACTCATGAACATTTAGGTTATCATAAAACTATGGAAAAATATGCCCTCGCTAAACAAAATCTATTCAAAATGTTAAGAAATAACAAATATGCAATCATAAATAATGATGACAAATACAAAGAATACTTTCTATTAAAAGAAAATAATAACATAACATATAGTTTTACCAAAGGAGATTATTATATAAAAGATTATCAGATAACATCAAGTCATAGTACTTTCAAAGTAATAAATAAAAATAAAGAATATACATTTACAACCAAACTATTAGGAAAACATAATATCTATAATAGCCTAGCAAGCATAATAGTATTAAATAAAATAGGATATACATTTGAAGAAATAAATAAAATACTAAATATCGTAAATGGACCAATAGGCAGAATGGAAAACATACATTATAAAAATAATAACATAATTATTGATTATGCCCATACTCCAGATGGCATAGAAAATGTATTAAAGACTGCCAAAGAATTAAAACATAATCAAATAATAACCATAATGGGTTGCGGTGGCGGAACAGGTAGTGACCGTGAAAAAAGAAGTACAATGGGAAAACTAGTATTAGAATTATCAAATAAAACAATATTCACAAATGATAATCCTCGTGATGAAGAACCTAATCAAATAATAAATGATCTATTAAAAGAAAAAACAAATAATAATTATATAATAGAATTAGATAGAAAAAAAGCCATCGAACAAGGTATAAAAATGTTAACTAATAATGATATATTATTAATACTAGGTAAAGGCCATGAAAATTATCAAATAATAGGAAATAAAAAAACACATTTTAGTGACAAAGAAACAGTAGAAGAAATAATAAAGGAGAATTAATATGATATTAGATTATGAAACATGTCAAAAGATTATGGATAGCTATAAAGGAATAATTACAGAAAGAGAACCTATAGGTTGGACTGCTAACGAAAAACTACCAATTAGACATTTCACACTAGGTAGTGGGCCAAAACAAGTAGTAGTAACCGGTGGCCAGCATGCCAATGAAATAATAACAGTAACCTTTATCATAGAACTAATGAATTACTTATCAAAAAACAATATTGTATTTGAAGACTTAACAATACACTTTATACCTATGTTAAATCCTGAGGGATACGTTGTAATATCTTCAGCAATAAAAGAAAGATTAGGAAAAAATAGTACTGACAGTGAAAAAATAAAGTTCTGTTTTGACTACTATAAAGCCTTTCGCAACGACACAATAAATAGAGACAACCCTTTTAAGCAACATCAAAAAATATTTGAAGAAATAAATAATAATTCAATAAAAGGTTATAGCATCTTAAAAGATAGCGTTGGTGAAATACTAATTCATCATCCCAAAGGCAGTATCATCGATTGGGCAAGCAATGGAAATGGTATTGACCTAAATGCCAATACCAAGATTAATATAAAAAAAGAAGGAACACTTAATAAAACTATAGCATATAACAATATAAGAGCAGATATACCATCCCCTATAGGGCATCCAGGAAATAATCAAAGTAAAAACTTCACTCAAGAAGTAGAAGTAATTTCATTGCAGCAATTACTTGATAAATTAAAAAATAGTTGTACCCTATTTTTAAATTATCATAGTGTTGGAGGACTAATATATCAAAGACCAGAAAATGATGATAAATTTATAACAAGTTATAATTATATATTAAGTAAGTTTTATCAAGAAAACACCATAAAAAATGCTAGTAAATATGACATAGTAAAAGACCAAAGTGGCAGAGCAATAAGTGTAAATGATCAGTTAAGGCAAAAATATCCCGGTAATATATTAGTAGAATTATCTCCTATGGGAGGCAACCCTATTGGTCCATTTGGTGATCCTAACAATATTAAAAACACTATAGAAAGTAATATTTATTCATTTATATATACAATGTCAAATCTAGATAAAATTACTTTACTTACAAATAAATCATTAGAAGATAGTGCCACAAGTACAGAAGAAATATATAAAGATATAGATAAATTATACGAACAAAATAAAAGATCACGCTAAGTGGTCTTTTTATAATTATTATATTCTTTTTCTATCCACGACATAATAATATCAACAACATATTTAATATCATCCTCAGTCATATTTTTATTTTTACTAATATGATGCCATTTTTCTAAACATCTCCTGCAACATGTACCAGTAGCATGCTGTGCAATAAATACCGGATGACCATTCATTGGCGTTTGTTTACCATCAGTAACATTAGAAGTATCAGCAAGTCTTTTAGTAACAAAATCATAAGCATGGTTTCTTATTTTATCAATACCTTTATCCTCTATATACAATATATCCTTATCTTTTAAATAAAAACTACTTCTAAATTTAGATTTAGATAATCTATCAAATATATTTTTAATCTTTTCATCCATAACATATTACCTCTCTATAATTATAACACTACTAACGCAAAATTAAAAAGAAAAGAGCATATGCTCTTTAAAATAATAAATTATCTAAATTGACAGCAGCTACCGCATTGTTCATTAGTAACTGTATTTTCTTCACAGCAGGTATATCTTGGTTGATAAGTATGTCTATAAATATGATTATTAACAATTCTAGTATTTATAGGACATACATGAGGTACAGTATGATAAATATTTCTATAAACAACTCTTTCTCTAGGTGTTTCTACAACAGGAGCCATAACTGAACCCATTACAGAATCCCCCATCATTTGACCGCCACCACTATTATAATTCATATTAGTATTATCATTAACATTTTGATTAGTATTAGTTATATTAATATCAATATCACCATCATACATACCTTGATTAAAACCATCACTAAAATTCATAATTTATCCTCCTATCTACATTATAATATGAATTATTAACATAGATAGATAGTAAAGAAGTCTAGTTTTTATTAATTATCAATATCAAAATTCCAAAGTCCCAACTTTCCTTTACAAGATATTCTCTTATTATATTTAATAATATGCTCTAACTTCCAAGCATAAATTCTTGAATGTTCACTCTTTCCATATACTAAAGGATCAATATTATATAATTTATTCTCAAACTCGTCATCGACTAATATACAATCAGTAATATAAACTTCTCCTATTATTTCTCCATGACCATAATCAAGATTATAATTATTAAACTTTATAGCATTATTTTTCTCTAAAGTAAGCCCCGCATGAATAAGAATCTTTCCTCTATAATTAGTCTTAAAGCTTCTAAACTCATACTCTTTATATCCATTAATAATTAAACTAGCCCAAGGTTCCTTTATAGTAAGTACTTTCATATCAGCACCTAAAATGGCATTTTAAAATTACCATTTCCCATCATTTTCATCATTTTTTTCATCTCTTCAAACTGATTAAGTAGCTTATTAACATCAGTAACAGTAGTACCAGAACCATCTGCGATTCTCTTTTTTCTACTAGCCTTTAATATACTAGGATCTCTTCTCTCTTCTAAAGTCATTGATAAAACAATAGCTTCCGTTCTTTTCATAATTTTAGGATCAATATTTACATTATTAAGTCCCATCTTTTTAGCACCAGGAAGTAATTTTAAAAGATTCTCAAGAGGACCTAATTTCTTTATTTGATTAAGCTGATTTAAAAAATCCTCTAAATCAAAATTACCTTTCATCATCTTTTTAGCAGTCTTCTCTGCCTCTTTTTCATCAATTTCACTTTGTACTTGTTCTACTATAGATAAAATATCACCCATTCCAAGTATTCTAGAAGCCATTCTCTCTGGATAAAAAGGAGTAAGACCATCCATCTTTTCACTAACACCAATAAACTTAATTGGAAGATTAGTAAGATGCTTAACTGACAAAGCAACACCACCTCTAGTATCACCATCTAATTTAGTCAAAATAACACCACTAAGTTTAATCTTATCATTAAAGCCATTAATAACATTAATAGCATCTTGTCCCATCATTGAATCTATTACTAAAATAGTTTCATCAGGATTAACCTCTTTTTGAATATTATCAAGTTCATCCATTAAAGATTCATCTATTTGTAATCTACCCGCAGTATCAATAAGAACATAATCATATCCATTATCTTTAGCATATTTAATGCCATTTCTAGATATTTCTACAGGATTACCTTTTCCTTCAGAATAAACTTCAATATTAAGTTCCTTACCAATTTGTTTTAACTGGTCAATAGCAGCAGGTCTATATACATCACAAGCTACTAGTAAAGGTTTTTTCTTATTATTTTTCCTAAGATAATTAGCAAGTTTTCCAATTGTAGTAGTTTTACCACTTCCTTGAAGACCCACCAACATAAGAGTAGCAGGATTACCACTAATATTAAGAGGAGTATTTTCTCCACCTAATAATTCAGTGAGTTCATCTTTAACAATTTTAACAAACAACTCCCCAGGATTAAGACTTTTATTAACTTCTTCTCCTAGAGCCTTCTCTTTTACATTATTTGTAAACTCTTTTACTACTTTATAGTTAACATCAGCCTCCAATAAAGAAAGTCTAATTTCTCTCATCATTTCACTAATATTTTCTTCTGTTATTTTGCCGTAGCCCTTAATCTTATGAACCACATCTTGCAATCTATCACTTAAATTCTCAAACATAAAATTATCACCTAATACCTATTATACATTATTTTTTAATTTTTTTTAACAAAAACAGTTGATTTTTTAATATTTTTTTAATATAATAAATATATATTCATTGCAGATGTGGTTCAACGATTAGAATTCGGCCTTGCCAAGGCTGAGACGGGGGTTTGACTCCCCTCATCTGCTCCATAGTGAAATCTGCTCGAACTTTTCGAGTTTTGATAAATAACTAATCTAGAAATGGATTAGTTTTTTTGTGTATCGAACTCCCACGTTTCAGCTTGGAAGAATACAAAGACTATCCTACTTTATAAAGAAAGGATGGAACTATGGTAAATATTATTAAAGAAGAACTATCATTAGAAGAATCATTAAGAAAGAAAATTGAGTTTATTTGTGATTTTACTAATAATAAACCTACCATTATAAATGGTAGTATTAGAAAAATTGATAAGACTAATTTAACTTATATTGAACCACATAGAATAATTATTAATAATACTACATTTCTTGCTTTCAATTATTCTAATGAAATATTTATTGAGAATTTATCTAATAAGATAAAATTATCAGAACTAGAAGATTATATTAAAGCTAACTAAATGCTACTATTCCCTAATCAGGGAATTGACAAATCTATAAAAAATGATATTATATATAACCAATGAAAGAGGTATTCTCTAGAAATGGAGGTACACCGATGATAAATTGCAAAGATAAAATAAAATTATATAATATGAATTATATTGAGGAGTCAGTAGTATTTAGACTTTACTAGATACTATTGTCTCCTCTTTTTTAGTAAAAGGAGTTGAAGATAATGGATAATGAAAAGAAAATTGCTGGTCTCTATATTAGAGTTAGTACCGAAGATCAAGCACGAGAAGGATTTAGTTTACCAGAACAAGAAAAACGATTAAGAGCAATGTGTGAGTATAAAGGTTATGAAATATATAAACTTTATAAAGATGCTGGAATTAGTGCTAAAACTGGTAATACTAGACCTGCCTTTGAAGAACTATTACAAGATATAAGAGATAAAAAATGTAATACTATTGTTGTATTAAAGTTAGATAGATTAACTCGTTCGGTATTTGATTTAGAAGGTATAATGAACTTTCTTGAGGAAAACAATGCTTATTTAGATTGTGCTAATGAAGAAATTAATACTACCAATTCAAGTGGTAAAATGGTTGCTAGACTTTTAACAACAGTTTCACAAAATGAAATAGAAAGAACAAGTGAAAGAACTAAATTTGGTTTATCTGGAGCGATTAAAGAAGGACATATTCCTGCTCGTGCTCCACTTGGTTATAAACATATTGATAAAAAATTAGTTCCTGATCCACTTACAAAAGATATTGTAATAAGAATATACAATTTATATTTTGAAGGAAAATCTTATTATAATATAGCAACCATATTTAATGAAGAACAAGTTTTAGGTAAAACTAATTGGAAAGATACAGGAATATTAAGAATTATTTCTAATGAAGTTTATAAAGGCGATTATGTACATGGTAAAAGGACAAATCATCCTACTCTTTATAAAGATGTTGTTGAACCAATAGTAAGCAAAGAAATGTGGGATAACTGTCAAGTCCAAAAGAAGAAAAATCAAAAGAACTATATGAGAACACAAACTTATATCTTTTTACAAAAATTAAAATGTCCTAAATGTGGAAGAATACTTGCTGGTGGTGCTTCACATAAGATTAAATCTGATAAATGGTATTTCTATTATAGGTGTGGGAATTGTAAAAGCAATATTCACGAGGATAAAATTGAGGATAAAATAAAAGTTTTACTAGCCGACATATTAGAATACGATAATGTTGTTAATGAATTTTTCTTGCCAGTATTAAAATCTAAAATAGATAATCCAAAAGAACAATTAGAAAAAGAATTAAAATCTTTAAATAATAAACGAGATAGAATTAGAAAAGCATATATTGATGAACTATTTACGGAAGAAGAATTTAAACAAGAATCTAAATTAATAGAAAATCAAATTGAAATGGTTAATTCTAAATTGTTAGAAAACTCACAAGCAGGACAATTAAACTTTACTACTGAAGATATACTCTTAAAAAGAGATATGGATTTTATTAATAAAATAAAACTTCCAATATCTTATTATGCTTTTAATGATAATTGGGATTTACTAGATCGAGATACTAGAGCTGATATAGTTATGAGATATATTGATGATATAGAACTTGAACTTAAAGGAAACAAATATGAAGTTAAGCAAATTAACTTTAGAAGTACTTTCTATAGTGATTTTGAAGAATTATATAAGAAAGGTTATATCGATAAGAAAAGACCTCTTACATACGATTTTAATGGTATATGTGTCGATACAAATATAAGGTATAGTGAATACTTACCTATTAAAGATGTAATGCAACATCTATGTAGATTAAATGAATATTATGAGGTTAATTTATATAAAGGAACTTATTATAAAGAAACTGAAAAATTAGATATAGGACCACTTCAAAGAAATGAAGTTCCTATTAGAGTATTCTCATTACAAAAAGATAACAATGGAAATGAAAATTGGTTATCAATGGGAATGCTTGCTACGAAGAATAACCCGAATGATATAAAGGTAAACATTAGAGATGTATTTGAAACAATACCAGATAATGTTACCGAAGAGGATTTTTAAAATGCGTGGCACGTTTTGTTTACGAAGTAAATGAAAGTGGCGATAGCAATTTAAAAATTGATACTTTATGTAGTTTTAACCATTACGAAGTTTTAGTTATTACGGAATAAAGTAAACGGATTCTAAGGTGGTAAACCTTAGCCCACTGGATATTTTGTATGGAACGTACAAAATTCCTAGGGGGTTAGAAATTTTGGATGACCAAAATGACCACTTGAGTGGTCACTTCTAGAAAGGAGGAAACTATGTCAGAACTTGCCTATTCATTACATTTAGGTAGTGATAAAAATAGAAAAAACATATCTAAACAAAATGGTAAAAACAATTTAAGTGGAACAACATCTTTACCCAATAATGCTATTCAAAATGTAAGACAATTATCAAAAGTAGATAAACATAATTATAGAAAATATGATGATAATCAAGAGCTAATAGGAATAGTTAGAGGTACTTCTTCTCCACTTGATGATGTAAAGGAATTATATTTAAGTGAGTTTGAAGAAGCAAGACTAGAATATAATTCTAAACAAACTAGACCTAGTCGTATGATTGATAATTATTTTGATAATGTATCTAACAATGAGAAAAAGGATCTTGCTTGTGAAATAATACTGGAACTTGGAGATAAAGAATATTGGGATACTAAAGATGAAAATTTTAAGAAGAAAATGTCTGAAGTTTATAAAAAACAAGTTGATGATTTAGAAATGCTTGTTCCTAACTTTAAAGTAGCTAGTGCTATAATTCATTATGATGAAACAAGTCCACACTTACATATTGTTGGTGTTCCTATTAAATATAAAAATAAAAATGGTATGGAAAAACAAGTTGGTAAATCTGATGTATTTACTAAAGAATCTTTAATAAGATTACAAGACAAAATGAGAACTTTATGTATTGAAGAATTTAATCACGTATATAGTTTAGATTCTACTTTAAAGCAGAAACAAAAAGGTAGAAATAGAGATATTCATGTATCTGATATGGATAACTATATAGAAATGAAAAAACAAATTGAAAATAATACCGAAAATCTAAAACAAGCAAATAAAAAATCTTCAGTGTTGAAAGAAAACTCTAAAGATATAAAAGATAAAATTAATAAATTAAAAACATCTAAACTAAATAAAGATAATTATATTTTATCAAAAGAAGATAAGGATTCTTTTATCAACTTTATCAATAAAGTTAATGATACTAGTAAAGAATATGATAAAATACAAACTCTCTCTAATACACTAGTTAATGCAAATGAACAATTAAAAGATAAGAATAATAAAATTAAAACTCTTACTGAAAATAATGATGCACTTAATTTAAGAGTTAAAACTTTAAATGATACAATTAAAGAAAAAGATAATGAAATATCATTTTTAAAATCTAAAATCAACGATTTAAAAAATACTATTGAATATTGGAAAGATAAATTTGAAAAACTAATATCTTTCTTACACGATAAACTTCATAGTTGGTATGATAAAGATGATAAATATATCGATGTTGTTAATGATATGTACGATGATAATGTTTTAGATGACGATGATATTGAAGAATTAGATTTAAGTAACGAAAAAGATGATTATGAACGATAATAGTATTGTTTTTGTGATAAAATAGATATTGTAATTATTTCTTTAAAAGGAGGTATAAAATGTCGTTAGTTACAATGTATGAAAGTTCGGTTAGAAGAAAAAGGGATGAAATATCTAGATTAAAAACAGATAGAGTAAAATATGTTAATATTGTTAGCAATTGTAGTAAAAAAATTTTAACAGCCACAAAGCAAGCAAACTCAACAAAATCATCTTCTACATTTAAAAGTAGAATGAATGAAATAGATAGAGAAAATAAAAAGAAAACTGAAGCCGAAAAGAAAATAGCTGAATATGATAAGAAAATAGCAAATAAGGAAAAGGAATTATTAAGAGAAGAACAAAGGTTAAGTAAAGCTAAAGATGACAAATATAAACAAATAGAACACCAAAGAAAACTGGCATTGGATAATTTATCACTTGATTTGTCTATTCAAAGAGAAAACCAAAATAATCTTATAAAAGAAGTTAATAAACTAAAAGAAGCAAAAGAAAAAATTAATATACTATTTATTGCTTCTAATCCTGATATTGAATTTATAGATGATGATGGAAATAGTGTTCAACAACAAAAATTAAAATTAGAAAAAGAAGCAAGAGAAATACATGAATCAATACAAAAATCTTTAAAACGAGATTCCATATCATTTGAAACAAGATGGGCTACTAGAGTTACAGATTTATTACAATTTATTAACGAAGTTAATCCAACTATATTACATTTTAGTGGTCATGGTACTTCAGATGGTAAATTAGTATTTCAAGATAATAATGATAAACCCAAATTACTAAGTATGGAGGCATTAGTTGAATTAATTAATGCATCATCAGATAACCTTAGATTAGTAGTATTAAATAATTGTTTTTCATCAATTATATCTGAAAAAATAGTGGATAATATTGAGGCATCCATTGGGATGAATAGTTCTATTGGTGATCAAGCAGCTATTGTTTTTGCTTCTCAATTATATTCTTCTATCGGGTTTGGGCTATCATTAGAAAAAGCATTTCAACAAGCAATAGTATCATTAAAATTATATGAAATACCAGAGGACCAAACTCCACAATTATATGTATCTGAAGGAATTGAAGCAAAAAATATTTATTTAGTTACAAAGAACTAAAAAACTACCTCATTTTAAGAGATAGTTTTTTAATTGATTTATCTTTTTAAAGTTCGTGTCTTTTTAGGATCTATACGTTCACTTATATTTTCTTGTTCCTCAATGTCCATAGTTCCATCTTTATTAAGACTAACTTTTAATGTTATTTCTTGATTTTGTGTTTTTCTTCTTGCTTGAAGTCTATTAGTATCATCTCCAGCCAAAATTAAAACCAAATCTCCTTGAGCAATAATTATTTTAGAATATTTCATTTTTGCCCATTTATCGCAAACAAATAATGCATTCCATTGAATAAAATCACGCTCATATTTAATTTTGTAATCTTGCGTTTCGATATTTCCAACAAAAGTTTCGTCGTTGGGATGATTTTGTTCAATATCTTTATTAATTAATTCAACTATCGTATTAATATCTAATCCTTCAACAAATTGTGATAATCTGTTTTGAATATTTTCACTAGTAATAATAGATTGATTAAAGTATTTATCATTATTTAACATACAGTTCCTCCTTTATGACCTAGTATTATAAACTATTTTATTGATAAAGTCAAGTATTATTATATTAGATGGTATAAATACTTGATAAATTACACTAATAATATTTTAAAAATTTAAAAATTATGCTATTATTATTTTAGTGATTAGTTGTTTATCAACTTTTACTATATGAGTTTCGAATAACCTTTGTTATCGCTCCATTTGAAATCAACTTACGGACTTAAAAATTCGTGAGTTTTTATTTTATATAAAACTTTAAAAGTTCTCTTTCTTTCAAGGAGGAAAACTATGAGATGTGGTATTTATGTAAGAGTATCTACTGACGACCAAAAAGAGGAAAAAATTATCAGAATAATTTAATCCTTTTTTTGGTTTTTTTGAATATAGGAATAAAATATATGTCTAGCCAGCTCTGAATTTATACTCCCCCATAAATTCTACTATGGGAATTCCCATACCCTTTTATTTTTTGAGATAAAATGTATTATTAATTATTCAACTTCCATTTTGGTGGATAAATATATTCTATTATTTCTTTCTTAGGTACATAATGTTTTTTTATTTTAGTTCTATTTGATTTTAAATCTGGTAAAGCTTGTCTACAATACTTATCTAGTTCACAAAATATATTTTGACAATCTATAAGTTGTAATGGTCTATTACCAATTCTTTTAAAATTCAAATTAAGCCTTTTAAATTCTTCATCTTGATGTTCATACATATATCTAATAATATCTTCATTGCTCATTTTACCTTTATCAATAAAACACTTTTTAATTCCACGTAGTGATCCAGGTCCAGCAACTGTAAATTCATCTTCTCTCCAATTAGCAATTTCACTATAATTAATATCAGTTACTAATTGATAAGCCATAAAGTTTCCAATTAATGGATAACTTTTTATAATATTAAATGCTTCTTCCATAGTCTTACATTTAACTATTTTTTCTTGTATTTTGTCTTCATTGAACATTTTATTAAGTAGTGCTAAATGATTATCGTGTTTTCTATCATATCCAAATGCCTTATTAGCACAACTTATATAAGCATCGTTATATATTTTAATACCACTAGATATAGCATTTTCTAACGCACTAGAATACTCTTTTATATTAAACGTTTTTAAAGTAATATCTTCAAAATTATTTAATAATAATTCCCAAGTAGATTCTTTATTGAATAATTTAAATAATAATATTCTAAATAACATATCTTCATTAGAATACTTTTTACCATTATATATAACATTTTTTAATAAGTATTGACTAACTCTATCATTAACTCTATAACTATTACAAAATTTATATTCTTGTAAAATTTTATCGTTAGTCCACGGAGCAGATTCTCCATTTATTTTTTTCCAAAAAATATTTTGTCTTTCACAAGCAAAATACCAATATAAATCATATACTTCTTGTCTTTCCTTCATATATCTACCTCATACATTTTGGATCTCTTGAGTTAATACATCTTTTTAAAGTTAATACCTTATCATCACTTTCAGTATAATTAGCAATTATCTTTTGTCCTATACAACCACTTTTACATTTAGAGTATTGCTCACAAGCAGAGCAAGAATTATCAGTATTTAATTTTCTAATATTGCTAAAATACTCTGAATCATACATTTCCATTAATGAGTTTTCTCTTATATTTCCACTAATACCTAATTTAGTAAAATATTTAATAGAATCACACGGATAAGCTATTCCATCAAATCCAATTATCATTATTTCATCTGCTATTATACAAGGTGTATTTTCAATGCCAAGGATATTCCAAGGAGTACCTAATCTAATTTTATCTTTATCATTTGAGTTTGAATAAAGGTTTTTAATAGCTAATAATTCTTCTTTTGATAAGTCCATATCAGTTGTTCCTTTACCATGTGGAACAAACCTTAATAAACTAACTTTATCAAAATAACTTCTATTTTTAAATATTTTAATAGTTTCATTTACTACTTGTTCTAATCTAGCAAAAGAATCTTTTGAGACAGTATAATGAAATCCTAATCTTCCATTATTATCTTCAAATAATTTATCAAAAAAATCAACCTTATCATAAACTGAAATATCATATTCATCAGATAGTGAATCAGCAAGTGAATAAACAATCTTATTTAATTCTAAATCAATTAATTGTCTATATTTATTTAAAGTTTCATCAGTTCTGTATGCAAATGTATAAATAGTTGATTTCATTCCTAATTTTGAAGTTAATTCAACAAGTTCAGAAAGTCTATCATACATTAAAGGTTCTCCACCAGTAAAAACTATGGTTTCAGCACCCATTAACTTTGCTTCTTTAATTATTCTATATACATCATCAAAATCCAATGATTTTATATTACCAATACTACTAGTAGCATTACTAGAACAATGTTTACAGTTTCTAGAACATTTATTAGTTAATTCAATTTTTACTTCTCGCAACATTTATATCATCTCCTGTTAAAGTATAAATAAATTTTTTTTTAAATTAAAGTTGGCTATTTAAGTAATCTTGTTAATATAGAAAATTTCCAATTTAATGTTGTTTCTTCACAACAATGCTCATATTTTATAATTTTTATTTTAATTAGTGTATCATCAAATTTTTGATTATTATCAAATAGTTTCTTAATTTCCAAATATTCATTTCTAATATCGTTATCGTTAAGCATCGAACTGTCAAGTTGTTTTTGTATTAGATTTTTTATATCCTTTGCAATATATTCTCTTTTATCTGAATTATATAGTTCAACATATTTATACATTGTAAGGATTGCAAGATATTCATCTTTTTTCATATCATTTAATTGTTGAAATATTCCAAATATAATTATCTGATAAAATGTAAAAAATATTGTCATTCTTTCGAAAAAATCAATAAAGTTTTCTGTTGGAAGATATATACTAGTAATTTTTGTTAATAAATATGAAATCCCAATCATTTCAGTCAAGTACAATATTACCTGAAAAATTTTTTTAGTTACTAAATAGTGTTTTTTTAACATTTTATCACTTCCAATCTGTTCGACTCCAATACTCCAATTTTGCTAGAAATAAACCAATATTATAAAATATACCAAATTTTAAAAATATATAAGAGTCAAAAGTTTCTAATGCATTATTCAAATATAAGTCTTGATACTTATCTAGAATAGTAATATCTTTTTTTGACAAAAAATGATGATCAGAATAGTGTAGGTTATTTCTGCATTTTCTATTTACGGAATAAAAACTATCGTTTATATCTCTTTTATTTTTTTCAAATATTTTATCTATGATGCTATTGGATATACTAACTTTTTTATCATTCCAAATCATTTCTATAATAATTGCTTTGGCTTTCATAATAAAATTTTTAAAATCAAAGTGTAATTTTCCAATATTAAATGAAATATTATCTTTAATTATATTATCAATAAACATAGTTGTCTTTATTAGTCCATATCTGTGTAATATATATAATTTTTCATTATTATTTATATTACCTTTTTTAAATAACTTATATGAAGAGTAAGATTTTTTATTGATTTTGGATTCTGTAATTTTATTTATAAAGCATTTAGATAATTCTTTCATTTCTTCTAATATTTTAACATATATATCTGGCATTAGAATTTCTAGCCACCTTGATGGTGTAGCCACTAAACCATCATACAATTCAAAGTTTTCTTTTTTATTTAAATCCCAATTTCTAAAATTTATATCTAATAAATTTTCATCACTTAAATATAATACTATATCAAATATATTTGGATTAAAGTTAACTTCCATTTTTTTCATTATTCTAATAGCAGCTTCTGAATTAATAAAAGGACAATATTTTAAATTGTAATTTCTAAAATTTTCAATATCTTCTAGCGTAATATCTCTTTTTCCACTTAAACCACCATAATTAGATTTTATAGTTTCTTCTGCAAATATAGAAGAATAAAAAATTAAAAATGAACTTAATATTTCTTTCTGGCTATAATCAGTTATTTTTCTTTTTATTTCTAATATATATCCAAGCCAAAAAGCGTCATTCATAATTTCATTAAATATTTTAAACTCTTTGTCTTTTTTCATAAATTTGCTTAATTACTTATTGCTTTTAATATTTGTGGAATATACATTATTGCTATATCTGCACCTTTATCTAGTATAAATCCAAGTATCTTTTTAGCTTCATCCCATTTTTTAGTTTTACTATCTTTGCTTTTTTGTAATTCTACTATCTCATCTAATTTATTTAATAATTCTTTTTTATCCAAATCACTTAAATATGTATTTTCATCAATATTTGATTTTATGTCTTCAATACTCATATTAAAATTAACATTATTTGTATTATTGTTATTGTTTATATTAGATATAGTAATCCCAGAATTGTTCTGCTTATTATATAAATCAGGGTTGTCACTTCGATTTAGTAAATATTCTAATTTTGACTTTATTATTCCAATGTTTTCAATTTCATTAGTTTCATAACCTGGGACACTTGCGTATGAAATAATATTTTTATTAAAATCAGGATAATCCATTACATATTTTCCTAATAAAGCATTAACTTCTGAATGAGTAGCCATATTCTTATCAATGTATTCATCGCAAAGTTCAATATCTTTTCTAACCATTGTTTTAAATTTGCTCATATTGTACCTCCAAAAATTTTAATTACAATTATTATACTATAGAATAACAAATTTTTCCATACTCCTATTGAAATTTAATAGGATTTCATATATAATATTTTTAGAAAGAGAGCATTATGGTTCGTAAGCTGTAGCTTATTTGCTCCATTGAAAAATCAAACACCATTTGGTGTTTTTTTTATTGAGCATAATGAGGGAGTCACCACCCGTCAGTCAAAAACATTTACAAAATATAGAACTTAAACTATTTACTATTATTTTTAAAACTAACAATGGCAAATAATTAATAATACCAAGATTACATATCCTTCGTAATCTCATCCCACTCTAATGTTTTCTTCTCAATATCCTTACTTACAATATCAATCTCTAACTTAATCAAATTAGCCTTATTAATATCCATATAAACATCTTCCTTCAAAAGCTCATTATTAAGATTACTAAGTCTCTCCTCTAATTCAAAAATATCCCTTTCTATTTTTTTAATTTCTTTATTCCTATCAAAAGTATCTACCTTTTTATCAGTACTCTTCTTCTTTCCTATCTTAATCCCATTATCATTACTTATATTATTAAACCTAGTCTTCTCCAAATACTCATTATAACCATAATTATATAAAGTACTTCTGCCACCCTCCATAACAAGAAGTCTATCACATACATTCTTAATAAGATATCTATCATGACTAACCATAATAATAGTACCCTTATAACTAGTAAGCATTTTCTCAATAGTATCTTTACCAATAATATCCAAATGATTCGTCGGTTCATCTAAGATAAGAACATTAGGTTTCTTATTCAAAATCTTACATAAACTAACTCTAACCTTTTCACCACCAGATAAATCCTTAATTTTTTTAAAGACATCTTCCCCACTAAATTCAAAAGCCCCAAGAAGACTTCTAATCTCATTAGGTGTAAGTCTAGGAAATTCTTTGTCAATCTCATCATAAATAGAATTATCATAATTAAGATTATCTAATGCTTGTGAAAAGTAACCAATATTAACTCTATCTCCAAAAACAAACTTACCACCAAGTGAAGATACTTCTCCAATAATAGTCTTAAGAAACGTACTTTTACCAATACCATTCTCACCAATAATACCAAGTCTGTCTCCTCTTTCCACCTCAAAAGATAACTTACATAACTCTCTATCATAACCAATAGAAAGATTTTTAACCTTAAGAACATCTCTATAACTATTCATATCCGGACTAAAGCTAATCTTAAAAGACTTTGTATTAGTTTTATCAGGTTTATCTATTAATACCATTCTCTCAATTTGCTTTAATTTTGACATAGCCATACCAGCCTTCGTTGGTTTATACCTAAATCTATCAGCAATATCTTGAAGTCTTTTAATCTCCCTTTGTTGCCTTTCATAATCATTAAGATTTCTTATATAATCCTCTTCCTTCTTCTTAACAAAATAAGAATAATTACCACTATATCTAGTTAAAGAACCATACTCAATATCATATATCACATTACAGACATTATCCAAAAACATTCTATCATGACTAACCAAAATAATAGAACCCTTATATCCCTTTAAGTAATCCTCAAGCCATTCTATAGCCTTAATATCCAAGTGATTAGTAGGTTCATCCAAAATAAGTAAATCAGGTTTCGATAACAGAAGCCTAATCAAAGATAACTTTGTAATTTGACCACCAGAAAATTCATTCAAATACTTATCTTTATCCTTATCACTAAAATCAAACTTACTTAAAATAACCTCTATCTCTTTCTTATATTTATAACCACCCATATATTCATATCTAGATAAAAGATCATTATATTTACTTACTATCTTTTCATCATAATGAATACTCATTTCATCCTCTAAAGTATTAAGTTTCCTTTCAATATCAAGAATATCCTTAAAGGAACTCCTAATATAATCTATCATCTTCATATCAAGACTATAACCATCATTCTGTTTAACATAACCAATATTAAAGTCTCCCGAAGAAATAATATCTACTTCTTCATAACCACTATTAATTTCATACTCTGAAGCAATAGCCTTAAGTAAAGTCGTTTTACCCGAGCCATTTCTACCTACAATACCAATTTTCTCATTATCCTTAACACAAAAATTAATATCTTCAAGTACTGTATTATTACCAAGAGTAACACTACCATGACTAATTTTATAATACATCATAATCACCTGCTCTACTAATATTCTACCACATAAATAAAAAGAACTAAATACTTTTTTAGTATCAGTTCACACTTCATTGTTCACTGCTAGTTAAAGCCACAAGTCTTTAACTAGAATTTTTAAAGCCTTATAAATAAGTCTTTAAAAATATTATTTTCTTTTTCTCTTTAAAGATTTACACTTAATATTATCCTTATCATTATTAACTTTATATATCTTTCTAACTCTTCTAATTTCTTCATATACAAAATTAGCAGGAATAACATCTAAACCATATTTAAAAGAAATAATATCACAAAAATAACTATCATAAAGAATACCTTCTGATATATTAGTATATTCTTCCTCTCTTTCTTTATCATTTAATATATACTGAGCTTTACATACAACATCATCACATATATTTATATTATTTTTAGATATTCTTATATTACTAAGACCAAAAAGAAAATCTTTTCCCATATCTTCCATATCAAAAAGTCTTCCCGTAACACAGTCAAGATATTCATTACCTTTTACCTTATCTATATAAATCATAAATGGCTCATTTAAAGAACTCTTAACAAACACTTCAGTATTATCTTCATTAATTATTTTTCTCCAAAAAGTAATACCCTGTACATTAACTTCATAACTAGTTCCCTTTTTAAGCATAATAACAAACCTCCCGTAAACATAGTATAGCATACAAACAAAGAAAGAACAACCAAAATAGTTGTTCTTCAAATACAATATAGTTATTCTTACTATACAAGTAAAGTAAATAAACATAATACAAAGATATTTACAAGCATAATAGTAAGAACTACTTTAAATGCCCATCTAAACCAAGTAGAATATTCTACTTTAGCAAGAGCAAGTCCACCCATTATAGCACCACAAGTTGGAGATATTAAATTAACAAGTCCGTTAGCAGCAACTAAAGTCATAATAGTAACTTCTACACTATAACCAAGTTGAGCAGCAATAGGAGCAATAATTGGAGTAGATAAAGTTGCTAATCCAGATGATGATGGAACTAAAATAGATAATACAATATGTAAAATATAGTTAAGTGGTACGAATGCAAGTTCAGGTAATTTAGCAAGCATATCAGCAGCATTATAAATAATATAATTATCTAGATATGTTTCACTCATAAGTACACTAGCACCTCTTGCAATAGCAATAACTAATATAACACCAATCATATCGTCAGCACCATCTACAAAAGTATCAACAAAATTTTTCTCACCAAATCTATTAATAATTGCAATAATAATAGACATAATTAAGAACCATAAAGCAGCCTCATAGAACCACCAGTTACCAAGTGAAGCCCCAGTAAGCCAACCAGTAAAGCCATCAAAGAAAGTAATACCAAACTCACCCCATGGAACAAACCCAATAACCATAACTAGGAATGTAAGACCAAATAGAATAAGAGTAACTTTTTGTTTAGTACTTAATTTAACATCCTTTTTGTCCTTATCTTCAAATTGACCAAATCTCTTTTCAGCTTGTTTTTGTTCTCTAAGTGATAAGAATGTAGAACCTTTATCCTTTTGAACCTTCTTAGCATAGCTCATTACAAATAATATAGAAACAATTAAAGTAGTAAGCCAAATAAATACTGCTATTAAAATAACAAGTCCTTGATTACAAGCAATACCTTCTGGTAATGCACTAATAGCAACACCAGTAGCAAATGGATTAATAGTAGAACCTAAACATCCACTACCTGCACCAAGAAGAACTACTGCAGAACCAACAAGTGGATCCATACCAGCAGCCATCATAGTAGCAGCTAATAAAACATAAAATCCTACTGTTTCTTCAAGCATACCATAAGTAGTTCCACATATAGAGAAAATAAGCATTAATATAGGAATTAATAAAATTTCTCTACCTTTTAGTTTATGAACTAAAACTTTGATACCAGTTTCTAATGCTCCAGTTTTATTAATAACAGCAAGCAATCCACCAAGCATCATAATGAAAATACCAACATCAATAGCATTTTCAAATCCCTGTATAGGTGCCATCAAAACCTGTGATAAAGTAGCACCAACAGTTCCACTTCCATTAACAATTTCTTCACCAACAAATTGTGCATTTGGAAGTACATGTGATAATATTCCAAGACCAAAAATTAGAATTAGAATAATCGAAAAAGACGATAACATTACCTTAGCCTTTTTCTTAGCCATTTCTTTCTACCTCCTCTTTATAATTGTACCAGTTTTTCCCTTAATGGCTAGATTAGCTTTTTCAAGAGAACTAATAATTGCTTTTCTGTCATCAGAATCTTCTACAAAAGACATAGAAGCTTCAACTTTAGGAAGCATACTACCTTTAGCAAATTGATTTTCACTAATGTATTTATTAGCATCTTTAATAGTAATAACATCTAAATCGACTTGACTTTCAGTATTATAATTTAAAGAAACCTTTTCAACAGCAGTCAAAATCATTAAAGTATCTGCCATAGTAAGTTTAGCAAGTAAAGCAGCAGTTCTATCTTTATCAATAACAGCCTCTACTCCTTTATATGCTCCATTTTCCATAATAACAGGAATTCCTCCACCACCAGAAGCAATTACAATATTATTATTGTCAAAAAGCATCTTTATCGTATTCTTTTCAACAATATCAATAGGCATCGGAGATGGTACAACTCTCCTATAACCTCGCCCAGCATCTTCTATCATAGTATACCCTTTTTCTTTTTCAATATCCAAAGCCTCTTCTTTAGTATAAAACATACCAATAGGCTTACTAGGATTTTGAAAAGCACTATCCTTAGAATCTACTAGAACTTGTGTTATTAAAGTTACACAATTTTTACTAATATTCTGTTTTTTAAGTTCATTTTGAATACATTGTTGCAATTGGTAACCAATATAACCTTGACTCATACTTCCACACTCAGGAAAAGGCATCATAGGAGTACCAGCTTCCCCATTAGAAGCATACTCCATAGCAAGAGCAATCTGTCCTACCTGTGGACCATTTCCATGTGTCAGAATAATTTTATTTCCATCTTTAACCAAATCAACAATTATCTTAGCAACATCTTTAAGTAAAGATAACTGTTCACTCGGATTTTTACCTAAAGCATTTCCACCTAAAGCAATAACAATTTTACTCATTATTCATCCCTCATTGTAGCATATACAACTGCTTTAATAGTATGTAATCTATTTTCAGCCTCATCAAATACTTTAGACTTAGAACTATTAAATACCTCATCAGTAACTTCCATTTCCTTAAGACCAAACTTCTCATAAATATCTTTACCAATAGAAGTATTTAAATCATGAAATGATGGAAGACAATGTAAGAATATAGCATTAGAATTAGCATTATTCATAACATTCATATTAACCTGATATGGACTAAGTAATTTAATTCTTTCAGCCCAAACCTCATCAGGTTCACCCATAGAAACCCAAACATCAGTATAAATAACATCTGCTCCTTTAGAAGCTTCCATAACATCCTCTGTCATTTCGATACTTCCACCAGTTTCTTTGGCAATTTCTTTACATTTTTCAATTAATTTTTTATCAGGCCATAATTCTTTAGGACCACAAGATACAAAATGCATACCCATCTTAGCACATACAACCATTAAAGAATTAGCAACATTATTTCTAGCATCACCCATAAATACAAGTTTAATACCATCTAAATGACCAAAATTTTCTTCAACAGTCATAACATCTGCTAACATTTGTGTAGGATGAAACTCAGTAGTAAGCCCATTCCATACTGGAACGCCTGCATTTTTAGCAAGTTCTTCTACTATTTTTTGATCGTATCCTCTATATTCAATACCATCATACATTCTACCAAGTACTTTAGCAGTATCAGCAATACTTTCTTTCTTACCCATTTGTGAACTACCTGGCTCTAAGTAAGTAACACCCATACCCAAATCAAGACCAGCAACCTCAAAAGCACATCTTGTTCTAGTTGAAGTCTTTTCAAATAAAAGTACAATATTCTTACCCTTTAAATATCTATGTTCAATACCTCTATGTTTTTTATCCTTCAAATCTTTAGATAAATCAAGTAAATATCTAATTTCTTCAGGCGTATAATCAAGTAAAGTTAAAAAGTTTCTACCCTTAAAATTAAACTTCTCATTATTCACTTTTTTAACTTCTTCATGTTTAACTGAAGAAATATTTTCTTTTTTAACAGCACCACTTTCAGTATAAATATCTTCTCTAATAAGAGGCATACTCATACATCTAGGACCTCCACGACCTCTAGAAAGTTCAGCACTAGGCATTTCAAATACTTTAATACCATGTTCTCTTAAAATATTATTGGTAATATTATTTCTATCATATACAACAACAACACCAGGAGCAATACATAAAGTATTAGTACCATCATTCCATTGTTCTCTTTCTGAAGAAATTTTCTCCCCTCCAGCACAAGGAATTAAAGTAATCTTTCTACCTAAATATTTTTCTAATATTTCTTCTAAAGAACCATTAACTTCAACAACATTTAAATCTTCATCACTATCAGGAATATCTCCTTCAGTAATTTCAAATACTTGAAGAGTATCCATAATACCAGGATGATAAGTAAACTTATCAAAATCAATTTGTGTAAATACCGTATCCAAGTGCATAAATGCCCTTGATACAGGAATATTAAACGCTAATATTGTATCAATTTCACAATCAGGATTTCTAAATAAATTCTTAGCAAGTTCATCAATAGCACCAGCCTCAGTTCTTTGTGAAATACCTACCGCTAATATATGATTATTAAGATTAAGAACATCTCCACCTTCAATATGGTATGGTAAATATCTATCATAATATTTATTAACTTGTCCTTTATAATCAGGGTGATAGTTAAATATATATTCAGCATAAATAGTTTCCCTATTTCTAGTAACAGAATACATTTTATTTAAAATAATACCATTACCAGCACTAGCAAAAGGATCTCTAGTAAAGTATAAGTTAGGCATAGGATCTGCTAGAAAATCAGACTCCTCACTTACTAAATCCACTAAAGATTGTTCATAGTCTCTTTTTGCTCTATTAATTTCCTCTAATTTAATACCTTGCATAGTTTTGAGAACAAGTTCTTTCTTATTAACAAAACTCTTTAAATAGTCAAAAACTAAATTTCTATATTTAGGGGTTTTGATACCTGCTTCAAAAATAAACTGTCTAATAAATTTATTTTCAATATCATCGCTAAGTTCTAATACTTCAGCCATTAAATCCTCAAGATAAACAACCTCAATATTATTTTCTTTTAATATACGAGCAAATTCATCATGCTCTTTTTGAGCCTCAGGTAAAAAAGGAATATCATCAAATAGTAATCTACTTAAAGAATCTGGTGTTAAATTAAGAAGTTCACTACCAGGTCTATGTAACAATACCTTTTTTAATGGGCCAATTTCACTTTTAACATTAATTGCATTCATATTTTTTCTCCCTTCTATTCTAATTCATTGTAGTACTCTACTATTTAAGTATAGCAGATTTTCTCATTTTTTACAATTTATTTCTTTATTTTATCTAAAAATTCCTTTATTCTGATATTTTCACTTGAAAAGAAGTCTTTAGTTTTTCCATCAAATATAACTTTGCCACCATCAATAAATAAAACCCTATTAGAAACTTTTTTAACAAAGTTCATCTCATGAGATACAATAACCATTGTTTTACCAGTATCTGCAACTTTTTTAATAAGATCTAAAACTTCTCCAATCATTTCAGGATCTAATGCACTTGTTGGCTCATCAAACAATATAATATCCGGTTCCATAATAAGTGTTCTAATTATAGCAACTCTTTGTTTCTGACCTCCAGAAAGTTCATTAGGATAATGTTCCGCCTTATCTTTTAAATTAATAGTATTAAGTAATTCAAGTGCTTTTTTTCTAGCAGTTACTTCATTCATTAGTTTTAATTTAACCGGAGCTAACGTAATATTATCAATAACAGTAAGATGTGGAAATAAATTAAATTGTTGAAAAACCATTCCCATCTTTTGCCTAAGTAAAGATAAATCAGCTTTTTTACCAACTAAAGATGTACCTTCAAAAATAATATCTCCAGAACTAGGTTTCTCTATTAAATTAAGACATCTAAGTAATGTTGATTTACCACTACCAGAAGGACCAACAATAGAAATAATATCTCCCTTTGAAACATTAAAACTAATATCATTAAGAACAACATTACTACCAAATCTCTTTTTTAATTTTTTAACTTCTAGCATTAGATAATCTCCTTTCCATAACATTAACCAACTTAGATAATCCTAACGTCATAATCAAATATATAATGGCAGTTATAACAAGAGGAAAGAAATAATCATAAGTTCTAGATGCAATAATATCTGAAGCCTTAGTAAGTTCTAATATTCCAATATAAGCACCTGCCGAAGTCTCTTTAAGTAATGTAATAAATTCATTTCCTAATGCCGGTAAAACATTTTTAATAGCCTGTGGTAAAATAATATATCTCATTGTTTTACCATAGCTAAGACCTAAAGATAAACCAGCTTCCATTTGTCCTTTGTCAATAGAAATAAGGCCCGATCTAATTATTTCCGAAACATAGGCAGCAGAATTTAAACCAAATGCCAATATACCAACTATAATTATATTAATATTGACAGATTTAAAAATAACATAATAAATAATCATTAATTGCAATAACACTGGTGTACCTCTAATAATATTGACATATAAAGTAGCAACCTTATTACCTAATCTCATTTTACCATTAATATCATGATTATGTCTAATAAGTGCTATAACTATTCCAAGTACAATACCAATAATAACAGCAAATAGAGCAATTAATATAGTATGAAATAATCCGTCTAATATATACTTATATCGATCATCATAAATAACACTATCATAAAAACTAATACCTATATTTTTAAAAAAGCCAAAAAAGTTATCAAAAAATCGCATATATTCATTCATATCAAATTTACTCCTCAGTATGTTTAATAATAAAATTATCAATAGATCCATCACTAGAAAGCCTATTAAGTACTTTATTAACAGTTTCTAATAATTCAGTATTTCCCTTTTTAACAATCATACCATAACTATCGCTAGTAAGTTCACCATCTAATATTTTAATACCACTATTTTTTTCAATAATTTCTTTAGCAGGTAATTCATCCATAACCACTAAATCAACTTTACCAACTTTTAAATCTTCAATAGCGGCCAAATATTTCTTTTGTCTAACAATCTCAGCATTTTTATAATTTTTCGTAACATAAGTATCTGCAACACTACCAAGTTGTACTGCTATCTTTTTATCATTTATATCGTTTATACTATTAATAAAACTATCATTTTTAACAATAACAACTTGCTTACTAACAGAATAATTAATAGAAAAATCTACTTTTTTTGCCCTTTCATCACTATAGCTTATACCAGCAGCACCAATATCAGCTTTTCCTGTTCTTACTTCATTAATAATAGAATCAAAAGCTATATCCTTAATAACAAGTTCTTTTCCCAATTCTTTTGCTATTTCTTTGGCTATATCTACATCAACACCAACAATTTCACCATTTTCATAATATTCATAAGGTGCAAAGCCTGCCTCAGTTACCATAACAAGTTTGTTATCATCTTTCTTTCCACATCCAACCATAACAATTAAACATATAAAAAGTAAAGATAATCTCAAAATATTTTTCATATATATCACTCTCCTATTAAATAAATTATAACATAATAATTAAAAAAAAGACAATAAAATTACTCTATTATCTTTTAAATATTTAATGTGTCAACATTTCTATCATGTTTAATATGATCCCAATTACAATTTTTGATAAATAAGCATATAAAATTAATAGGAAACCAACTCAAAACAAATAAATCAAAAAGTAAAATTCCCCATATATTTTCTTTAATGCTTTTATTACATTTTTTTATCACAATCATTCTAAAAACAACCCCTATAAAATAATTAATCAGAAACATAATAAAATAAATAACAACATCCATACTATTAAAGTTATTTAGATAAAATACATTATAAAAGATTCCAATTAAAGAAACTATTGTAAACAAAACATGAAATATAATGCCAAAGTAAAATATAATTACATCAAAACATTCAAATCTTTTATTTTTTATTCCTTCTTTTATAAGAGAACCAGTATAATTTTTCAAGCACTGAATAGCACCAAAAGACCATCTCTTTCTTTGTTTAAGAGAACTTTTAAAGTCAGTAACTTGTTCATCATAAGTAATAGCATTTTCATTAAAGGCAATTTTAATACCATTAATAGCACATATAGCAGTATATTCAATATCCTCAGTAATAGTTTTAGGATCATATCCGTACCGATCAATAGTTTCTTTCTTTACCATAAAACCAGTACCATTTAAAAAAGAACTCATCCCAAAATTAAATCTTGATTTATTTATAAATAAACTTTGTAAATAATATAAAATAGCATAACTTGTACTAAGCCAATTATCGCATATATTTTTCGTATCTCTAAAACCTTGAACAACTTCATAACCACAATTAATAGAATCATTCATTTTATTCAAGAATTCCCTATGAACCACATTATCGGCATCAAAAATGACATAAGCATCTATTTCATCATTACTTTTTAATTTATTAAAAGTATATTTAAGCACTTCTCCCTTTGATTTGACCTTTTGTTTACATTCTATAATTTTTGCTCCTGCATTTTTTGCCACTTCCAAAGTATTATCAGTACAATTATTAACAATAACATATACATCATACTTATTACTAGGATAATTTTGTTTTTTCAAACTATTAATTAAATTTTTAATAACAGTTTCCTCATTACGAGCCGCGATTAAAATAGCAAAATGATTTTTTTTATTATTATCAATTTCACATTTCTTTTTTCTAAAAACTCCAGAAGCCATAATCAAAAAATAAAATCCATAAATAAGAGAAAGTATTAACAATATATAAATAATTATTTCAAACATATTACACCTCATATTAATTGTACTATATCAAATAGTACAATTAAATAATACACCTATATAATACTTTTGTCAATATAAATTTGTTAAATTTACATGTATTATACTGTTAAAAAATTATATATAATTTAAAAATTTTCCTAATGATATTTTCATGATTAAAAAACTATAAAAAACGACATTTAAATTTACCAATTTTCTACAATTTATTTTACCATTTACAAGAACATAATTTTTTACTTTTTTAAGCAATATATTAATAAATAATTGATTTTTGTAATATATAGAAAAACCACTGAATTAATCAATGGTTTAAAACTAATAGTTTTCCTTTTTAATTTCAAAATAACTTTGTGGATGAGCACAAACAGGACATACTTTAGGAGCTTCTTTTCCAATAACAATATGGCCACAATTTCTACATTGCCATATTTTATCTCCATCTCTAGAAAATACTAAACCTTCATTAATATTAGAAATAAGTTTTCTATATCTTTCTTCATGTTCTTTTTCGATTTTAGCCACTTCTTCAAATAGAAAAGCAATTCTAGTAAAGCCTTCATTTCTAGCAGTTTCTGCAAAACCTTTATACATATCAGTCCATTCATAGTTTTCACCATTAGCAGCATCTATTAAATTATCAATAGTACTAGGAACAGCACCACCATGTAATTCTTTAAACCACATCTTGGCATGTTCTTTCTCATTATTTGCAGTTTCTTCAAAAATTGCAGCTATCTGCTCATAACCATCTTTTTTTGCTTTTGAAGCAAAATAAGTATACTTATTTCTAGCCTGTGACTCTCCTGCAAAAGCAGTCATCAAATTTTGTTCAGTCTTGCTTCCTTTTAATTCCATTTTTTTCCTTCCTCTCTAAACATTTTTTACAAATACCTACGTATTTAACATCGTAATCAATTACTAAATTACCATCGATATAATTATTAGAATTATCGTTCCTAGAAATATCAATAATATTTTTACATTCATTACATATGAAATGATCATGTACTACATTTCTATCATATCTAACAATTCCATCAACAACAATAGTTCTAACTTTGTTATGCTCACTTAACCATGCCAAATTACGATAAACTGTTCCCAAACTAATATTATAAATTACTTTTTTGGCAATATCATATATTTGATAAGCATTTAAATGATTATAACTACTATTAACAATATCAAATATACAGTCTCTCTGTTTTGTATTCCGCATAGTACATCTCCTTAATAGTAATGATTACTAATAATAGTATATACTATTTATTCATAAATGTAAAGAAAATTATTTATAAATGTAAAGAAAAATGAATGAAAATAAATCATTCATTTTTACTTACTAACAAATCAGCCACTTTAGTAACATTTCCAGCCCCTAAAGTAAGAATTAAATCGCCATCATGTACGTACTGACTCAAATATAATTTAATATCATCATAATTACTAATATAAAAAGCCTCTTTACCATATTTTTTAATAGCTTTTACAATATCATCTTCCGTAATACCATAAACATTTTCTTCTCTAGCCGCATATATATCAGTAACAATAATATGATCAAAATTTTTAAGTGCTTTGGCAAAATCATCTTTATGTTTGTAAGCTCTAGAATATGTATGAGCTTCGAATATAACCCAAGACTCATTATATTGTTTTTTATGTATAGCATTTGAAGTGGCCATTATTTCAGTAGGATGATGCCCATAATCATCATAAACACAGGCACCCTTAAATTTACCTTTATATTCAAGTCTTCTACTTGCACCTTTATATTTTTTTATACCCTTTTTAATATCTTCAAATGAAATATCATAACTAGAAGCAAGTGCAATAGCAGATAAAGCATTAAGTACATTATGTTCGCCTGGAACAGATAATTCTATTCTGCCTAAATTATTACCATCATTAATAACATTAAATCTAGCACAGCCTTCATCATCATAATCAATATCAGTAGCCATATAATCACTATCATTATTAATGCCATATGTAACTACTATAGCACTAGTATTATCTTTTAATTCACTGCTATTTTTATCATCATTATTTATAACTAAATAGCCATCATTAGGTAAATGACTAACATATTTATTAAAAGATTTCTTTATATTTTCAAGATTTTTAAAATAATCCAAATGATCATTATCAATATTAAGTATAATCGCAGATTTTTGTTTAAACGATAAGAAACTATCACAATACTCGCAGGCCTCAATAATCAAAGTATCACTTTTACCAACTCTATAATTACCATTAATATTACTAAGAATACTACCAACTTGAATAGTAGGATCCCTACCAGCTTCAAGAAATATTAAACTAACCATTGAAGTAGTACTAGTTTTACCATGGGTTCCAGCAATTCCAATAGTATTAGAATACAGTTTCGTAATTTCGCCTAAAAATTCTCCTCTTTCCATCATGGGAATTTTTTTCTTTTTAGCTTCAATCATTTCAACATTATCTTCTTTAATAGCAGCAGTATAAACAAGAAAATCTATATCATCAGTTATATTATTTTTACTTTGAGGTACATAAACTTGTATACCATTTTCTTTAAGTTTGTCAGTAATAACAGAGTTAACTCTATCACTACCACTTACTTTATATCCCATATTAATAAGTATATCAGCAATACCACTCATACTAACACCACCAATACCAATCATATAAATATGTTTACCTTTTTCAATAAATAAACCATTTTTATATTTTAATATTGTATTCTTAAATAATTTACCCCTAGTTTCAAAATCAGGAAATTGATCCCAACTAGCACAAGCAGGACTAAGTAAAATAACATCCCCAATTTTAGAATTATTATAAGCTAGTTCCGTGGCAGTAATCAAGTCATCGCAAACAATACATTTAACATTAATTTTATCACAAAATTCTTTAATTCTATTCTTAGTTTCACCATAAGTAATAACAAGTTTAGTATTCTTCATTGAGTCTTTTAATTCTTCAAAAGAATGACCTCTATCTAATCCGCCCATCAAAAGAATAATATCTTTATCAAAAGAATTAAGAGCAATAATAGTAGATTCAGTATTAGTACTTTTAGAATCATTATACACTTCTCTTCCATTAATGTTTCCAACATACTCTAGTCTGTGTTCAACACCACTAAATGTAGTTAAAACATCAATAATAATATCATCGCTAATATTATACCTTTTTGCACAAAGAATAGCACACATAATATTTTGATAATTATGCATTCCTTTTAAAACTATTTTGCTAGTATCAAGATATTTCACATTATCAAAATATATAAAACCATCCTTATAATAGCAATTTGTTTGATCAACACAAGAAAAATATAATTTACTACTTTTAATATCTTTGGTCATATCCATAACCTCTTTATTATCCATATTTATAATAGCAGTATCATCCTTAGTATGATGATTAAATATTTTCTTTTTAGTCATAACATATCTTTCATGACTATCATGAAAATCAGTATGACATTCGTATATATTAGTTATAATAGAAGTATTAGTTTTAAAATCGTACATATCGCATAATTGATGATCACTAATTTCCATAACTAAATAATCACCACTTTTAATATTTTTAACATAATGACATAAAGGGGTACCTATGTTACCAGCTAATACAACCTTATCACCAAAAGCACGTTTCATTATTTCATAAATGATACTAGTAGTAGTAGTTTTTCCATTAGAACCAGTAACACCTATAATATTAATATCCTTATTTAAATAATGATAAGCAACTTCAACTTCATTAACAACAGGTATACCCATATTTTTAGCCTTAACAACACACTTATGATCATACTTAATACCAGGATTTTTGATCATAATATCATAAGAATCATCAAAAAAATCATCTGGTTTATCACTTAAAATGAATTCAACGCCTATTCCTTCTAGTTCTTTAACTTTATCATTATCTTGTGGTTTCACATCAGTAATTAATATTTTATTATCAGGAGCCAATAATTTAGCTACCTCATAACCACTTCTAGCCATACCTAATATAAATATTTTTTTATTTTTATACATAAAAATCACTCCTTGTTAATTATATCACTTCTAAAAAAATAAGTAAATAATAGTTACAATTAATATATTATATTAAAATAAGAGAAAAAAAGTTTCTCCTATTCATAATCTACAATATATCTCTTAGAATAACATTTATAACCTAATTCCTCCATAAATTTAAAACTATCAGGAATTATAATAAATTCAACTAAAGAATAATTATTGTTATCAAAAAAATCATCTAACTTTGTTATAATATTCTCGTCTTGAATGTTCTGAGCATATAAATTACAAACTATATCATTTTTAGAATAAAAATATTTTATACTTTTCATATCAATATCAGCAAATCTTTCTTTAGTGGGAATAGAATCACTATCAATTATTCCCTTAAACACTGATATCATTTTAACTTTATATAAATCATCCATAATATTAATAAGATTATCTTCATTAACTAATATAGACAAACGTCCATCAAAGGCTAAATTATTATTAAGAAAATTTACACATTCTTTTACGATTACATCATCTATTTTATTATCACCAAAAGTAATACTAATTAAATCTTCTTCAGATAAAGAAACAAAGCCAAATAAAAACTTATTATCTTTTTTAACACCAAAAGTATTATTAATAAGTTGCTTTTCATCTACATAGGTGATATCAATACCCATATCCCTAATATATTCTTTTATATTATCTTTATTTATCTTTTCAATCTTCATAAAAATCTCCTCAATAAACATTATATCATATAATCAAAAAAAGAAAAAGCCCAAATATCTCTAATTAGAGATATTTGGACATAAAAAAATATT